>Ga0193741_1000058_pt1 | contig 24650 bp, 19 predicted proteins | sample L2s2metaG_FD_143059 | JGI IMG/M metagenome (GOLD analysis project Ga0193741, IMG submission 143059) | Soil microbial communities from a riparian zone of the East river system, Colorado, United States - L2s2 | ecosystem: Environmental > Terrestrial > Soil > Riparian zone | place: USA: East River...
CGGTTGAAGAGGAGTTCTCGCATGAGCGCAATGGCCAGGCCCTTGTCGATGTCTACGGTGCCGTTGACCGGCGCTATCCGCAGCGCTCCGGCGTGATGGCGCCGGGCGCCGCCTTCGCGCGCCGCGTGGTCCAGTACGGTGCGCGCAAGATCCGCCACGCGCTCGAACGGCGGCAGGTGAATCGCCTGCGCCGCAGCCCGGCAGCCGTTGTCGATGCGCTCAAGTTGGGCAAGCACATCCTGGTTGTCTGCCACGGCAACATCATTCGGAGTCCCTTCGCGGCCTTTCTGCTCGAGCAGTCACTCGGTGACCGGCCGCGCGTGTCGATCGCGTCGGCGGGGTTGGAGGCGATGCCCGGACGGCCGCCGCACCCGACGGCACTGCGTAAAGCCGCCGAGCGTCGCGTCGACCTCAGCTCTCACGCCGCCTCGCGCCTCCAGCGGGACGTCGTCGCCAGGAGCGACGTCATTTTCGTGATGGACATTCCGCAACTCCTCGTGGTGCGCCAGAGATTCCCTGAAGCGCGCGCCAGGACGTTCTTGTTGACGTCGCTCGCCCCTGAAACGCCGCTCGAAATCCGCGATCCCGTCGATGGCGATGAGTCGGTGTTTCAGGCGTGCTTCGATCACATCACGCGCGCCGTGCGCCCGCTGGCCGGCGTGCTGACGCAATCTCCGCAGCGGACATGAAATCTTCAGTGAAGCGCCTGCTCGGTCGCGGCCTGTTCGCATCCCGTCTCGATGCCGTCCTGCTGCGCAATGCCGCGATCATCGTGGCGTTTCATCGCATCCAGGACACGGACGCGTCCGACTCCTTGTCGACCGACAGCGCCACCTTCGAACGGCATTGCCGGTTTTACCAGCGCCACTTCGACGTCGTGCCGCTGCGCGAGCTCGTTTACCGGATCACTCACGGCCAGTCCATCGACCGGCATCTCGCGATTACCTTCGACGACGGGTATCGCGACAATTTCGAGAATGCGCGGCCGGTGCTCGAGAAGCTGTCGTTGCCGGCGACGTTCTTCGTCGTCAGCGAGTGGATGGGCACCGACGTGGTGCCGTGGTGGGATCGCGCGCGCGGCGTCCACCATCCCTGGATGACCTGGGACGAGGTCCGCGCGTTGCACCGCAGCGGCTTCGAGGTCGGCGCGCATACCCGAAGCCACGTCGATCTCGGCAAGGCCTCTCCCGCCGAGGCGCGCGACGAAGTGCTCGGCGCGCGACAGGAACTCGAGCGGCAGATTGGCGTGCGCGTCGATTCCTTTGCCTATCCCTACGGCGGCCGCCAACACGTCACTGAAGCCAACCGCGAAGTCGTGAAGGACGCGGGGTTCCGCTGTTGCTGCTCGGCGTTTGGCGGCATCAACCCGGCCGGAACCGATCCGTTTCGCTTGAAGCGAGTGCCCGTCTCGCATAAATCGCCACATCAATTTGGATTCGAGGTCGCCACCGGCAGGAGTGTCCTGGCGGCCCAACATCAATGCTCAGAAATATCGGAAGCAACTGGGTCCTGATCGTCCTGACGATCGCGGCGACGTATTTCCTGACGCCGTTCATCATCCGCACGCTGGGCCAGGACGGCTACGGCACGTGGACGCTGATCACCGCGATCACCGGCTACATGAGCCTGCTCGCGCTTGGCGTGCCGATGGCGTCGGTGCGCTACCTGGCGCAAGACGTCGCGGAGCGCAACACCGAGCAGATGAACCGCACGATCGGCACGTGCATCGGGCTGTACCTGATCATCGGCGGCGCTGCGCTGGTGGTCGGAGCGGCGCTGGCGCTGTCGCTCGTTGTCGTCTTCGACATTCCGGCGGCGCTGCACGTCCAGGCCTTCGCCGCCTTCTCGTTGATGGTGATCCAGGTGTCGGCGGGCTTCATCGGCCTGCTGCCCGAAGGGATCATGTACGCGCACCATGACTTCGTGGTGCGCAACCTGGTTCGCATCGCCGGCGTGTTCCTGCGGCTGTGCCTGACGATCGCGGCGCTGACCATCGCCGGCTCGTTGATCGCGCTGGCCACCGTTCAGCTCGCCAGCCTCGCATTTGATTTCGGCGCGTGCGCGTTCCTGATTCGCCGCCGTTATCCCGGCATCCGCTTCAGCCTCGCGGACTTCGATCGCTCGGTGCTGCGCCGCATCTTCTCGTTCAGTCTCTATGTGCTGCTGCTCGCCGCCGGCGCGCGCCTGACCTTCGAATCGGATGCGCTCGTCATCGGCGCGCTGCAGGGTGTCGAATCGATCCCGTTCTACGTCATCGCCAACAGTTTGATCCTCTACGTCATGGATTTCGTGGTCGCCATTGCCGCGGTCGTCTCGCCGATGGCCACGACGCTGAGCACTGCCGGACAGACCGATCAGCTCAGGGACATGTTTCTGAGGTGGTCGAAAGTGGCGCTGTCGCTGACGGTGATGTTCGCGCTGTTCCTGATCGTGCTTGGCCCCAAATTCATCGGCGTGTGGATCGATCCGTCGTACGAAGGTCCCTCGGGCCGGGTCCTGCAAATCCTCATGATCTCCAGTCTCGTGTTCCTGCCGATTCGCGGCGTGGCGATTCCGATCCTGATGGGCATCGGAAAACTGAAGACGCCCACGATCGCCTTCCTGATGAGCGGAATCGCGAACGTCGTGCTCAGCGTGCTGTTGATCGGACCTTTTGGGCTCGAGGGTGTCGCGCTCGGGACCGCCATCCCCAACGTTGGCTTCGCGATCGCGATGTGGATCGTCACCTGCCGCGAGCTCGGCGTCGCTCCCGCAACCTATCTGCGATACGTCGCCGGGCGCGTCGCAATCGGCGCGGTGCCCATCCTGGTGCTGTTGCAGTGGAGCGAGCTGCTGTTCGACGTGCGCAGTTTGATTGGCCTCGTGGCCGCCGGATCGGCGATGGCGCTGTTGTTCGCCGTCATCTGGGTGGTGTTCGTCTACCGCGACGATCCGTACGTCGATCTCAAGGCGCACCTGCGCGTGCCGCGTGCACTGCGATGGAGCAGGGCATGAGCCGGGTCGCTGCCATCAAGTCGGGCGAGGTGGCCGCCGACCAGGCGGTGGCCGGCGCTACCGGACACATCACGGTTGAAATCAAACGCGACCTCGATCTGCAGCCCGCTGATGCGGCGGCGATGGATGCGCTGATTGCGGCGCGGCCTCACGTCGGCGTGTTCGTATCGCGCGCCTGGCTCTCCGGCCTGTTCGAGGAACCGACGCTCGAAGCCGAGCCGATGCTGGTCCTGTTCCGCGACGGGGAGACGCTGCGAGGCGTCGCGCCGATCGCGGTTCGCCGCTCACGCACGCACGCTCGCCTCGTGATGCTGGGTGGCGGCGCCGAATCCGATCGGGTCGATCTGCTGGCCGCACGCGGATTCGAAACCGCGTGCGCGGATGCATTCATGGCGTGGGTTGCGGACAGCTACGGACGACGCGGTTTCGCGATCGAGCTCCGTGACGTGCCGTCCGACTCGCCGCTCTGGGGCGCCGTTCATCGCGTCAATGACGAGGGAACGCGGCGTCTGGCGTTTCACCCGCGCGATATTCAGACCCTCCCGTATCTCGACCTTGCCGAGTCAGGCAACGAATCGCTGACATCGCTGGGGAAGCATCGCCGCTGGCTCGAGCGTCGTGGACGGCTCCGCATCGATCTGCTGCAGGATCCATCCGAGGCATTAGCGGCATTCACGTCGCTGACGGAGTTCCTGCACGCCCGTTGGAACGGTGCCGGCCAACGCTCCGCGCTCGATTCTCCGAGGACGGATCGTTTTCATCGCCGCGTCATTCCGCTGCTGCTTCGGGATGAGAGCCTGAGGATGATCCGCATCTCGATCGACATGCGCACCGTCGCGGTGTTCTACGGGATGGCGATTGGCGATTGGTGGGGCTATTACCTCGCTGGTTTCGACCGGAAATGGGCCGGCCGGATTCACCTCGGACAAATCACTCTCGCGACCGCCATTGATGTGGCGGCGCGCGACGGCGCCCGCGAATTTGATTTCCTGAAAGGTGTGGAGCGCGTCAAGTACCTGTGGCCGGTGCGCGAGCGATCGTGTGTCGACGCGGACGCGTATTCCGCGCATTGGGGACCTCAATTGAATCGCGCGACACACTCGGGCAGGGATGTCGCAGCGGCCGTGGTCAAGTCCGCGCGCATGCTGTTCTCGGCACTGAGCCCGAAATGACGACCGCACCATTCGTATCCAACGTCCGGCCGATCCGCGCCCGTGGCGCGGCCCGCGTGCGTCCGTTTGTCGACGCGGATATTCCGCAGGTCGCCCAGGTGCACCGCGCCGCCTTTCGTCTCGGCGACGATCCGAGACAGGCCGAGTACAGTGACTACTTCACGCGCGTCTTCCTTGATAGCGCAGCGGCCGATCGCGGCATCTCGTCGCTGGTTTACCAGGAACCCGACGGACGCATCGCCGGCTTTGTCGGCATCGTGCCGCGCCGCGTGACGATCGGCGGCCGTCGCTATCAAGCGGCGGTCAGCTCGCAATTCATCGTCGATCCGGCGAGCCATGTCGGGCTCGTGGCGCTGCGGCTCGCCAAGGCCTATCTCGAAGGCCCGCAGGATCTCTCGATCGCCGACGAAGCGAACGATGTGTCGCGAAGAATCTGGGAAGGGCTGGGCGGCACCACGGCCCTGTTGCTGAGCATGTATTGGACCCGGGCGCTGCGCCCGGCACAGCTCGGCCTGTCAGTCCTCGGTCGACGCCGTGCGCTCGCACCGCTCGCGTTCGCTGGAGGGCCAATCGCCGCGCTCGCCGACGGTCTGGCCGTGCGATTTCCCGGCAGCAAATTGCGGCAGACGCCGCCGGCCATCGGCGCCGAGCCGCTCTTTGCGCAAACCGTCGTGGCTCATGCGGCGGAAGTGTGCGGCGATGCGGCCTTGCGAGTCGAGTACGACGAGCAGACGTTTCAGCGGCTGCTCGATCGCACTTCGCGACGCGCGGCCGACGGCCGGATCTTGAACGCGGTCGTGAAGAACGGCGCGTCGATCCTCGGCTGGTATGTCGCGCACGTTGATGCGGCTGGTGTCGCCGAAGTCGCGCAGATTGCCGCGAGTGGCGCCACGGTTCACGACGTCCTCGATCACCTCTTCTATCACGCGTGGCGCGAGGGCGCCGTCAGCGTGACCGGCCGGTTGGATCCGCGTTTCATGCAGCCGTTGTCGGACAAGTACTGCTTCTTTCACCGCCGCGGTCCGTGGGTATTGATCAAGGCCAACAAGCCTGAGCTGCTGCACGCGCTCGAAAGCGGGGCCACCTCGTTGTCACGGTTTGATGGCGAGTGGTCGCTCAGGTTCCATCCACAGCGTGTTTGACGTGGAGGACGTCATGACGCAATCGGAATGGCTCGTCGTTGCCGTCGCGTGTCTGCCCGTTCTCTACGTGGCCGTGGAGCTCGCCGCCCGTTGGTGGATTCGCTGGCGCGATCAGTATTACGTGCTGCCGCCAGGGCTGCGCCTGCGCCTCGAGGTCGATCGGGAAGTGTTTCCGCAACTCGAGCGGGCCACCAGGTTCGACGTGAATAGCGACGGCGAGCGCGGCGATGAACTGCCGGAGTCGAGCGACGGGTTGTATCGCGTGCTCGTGGCCGGCGGCAGCCAGCCCGAAGGTTTTCTGCTCGATCAGGACACCGCATGGCCCGGCGCGCTTCATCGATTGCTCGAAGCGCCGGATGCGCGGGCGCGTCTGGGCGCGTCGACCGTGCACGTCGGCTGCATCGCTCGCTCCGGCGTCGGATCCGAGGCGCTCGATCTGCTGCTCGATCGCGTGTTGCCGCGATACCCGCGCCTGCAGTTGATCATCATCATGATCGGCGCCACCGACGTCATGCGGTGGCTCGAATACGGCGCCGCCAGCTCGCTTCCTCCGGTGCGCATCCCCGACATCTTCAGATGTCATCCACTCGGTCCGTTCGGGTGGAAGCCCAAGAGTCTTGCCGCCTGGGAGCTGCTGTTGCGGGTGCGACGTCGATGGCTGCGCCCGATGGCCGTGCACGAACGCGCCGGCCGCTGGTACGCGGACGCGCGCGACATGCGCGCGCGGGCCACTGAGATTCGACACGACATGCCCGATCCCACGCCGATGCTCGAGCAATTCGATTTTCATTTCCGCCGCGCGCTGGAACGCGCCAGCGGGCATGCCGATCGCGTCATCGTCGTTCGTCAACCGTGGTTCGAGAAGGAATACACGAAGGAAGAAGCCGCGCACATGTGGCACGGCGGCGCGGGGCAGGCCTGGCGCGAGCGGGTGACGACGTACTACTCGTTCGATGTGGTTTCGAAGCTCATGGCGTGCGTCGACAACAAAGCGGCCGCGATCGCCGACCAACTGAACATCGAGCAAGTCGATCTGATGCCGATCCTCGAACGCAGTCTCTCGACGTATTACGACGGCTTCCATGCCACTCCGAACGGCGCTCGCGTCGTCGCAGCGGCCATCACGGCGGCGATCCAACGCGCCCCGGCCCAGAACAGGACCATCAAATGTGTGGATTTGCTGGCCTCCTGAGCACGGCAGGGTTCACGCGCGACGAACTGACCGACCATGCCACGCGCATGATCGGCCCGATCGCACACCGCGGGCCCGACGACAGCGGCACCTGGGTCGATGAGCACGCCGGCGTCGCGCTTGGATTCCGGCGCCTTGCGATTCTCGATCTGTCTCCGCAGGGCCATCAGCCGATGCGTTCGGCGTCGGGCCGCTACCTCATCACGTTCAACGGCGAGGTCTACAACTATCTCGATCTGCGGCGCGAGCTCGAGACATTCGGCCACAGATTCAACGGGCAGTCCGATACCGAGGTGATGCTCGCCGCGTTCGAGCAGTGGGGCATCGAGCATGCGGTCCGCCGTTTCGCGGGCATGTTCGCCATCGCCGTCTGGGACGCGCAGGCAAGAACGCTGACGCTCGTCCGCGACCGGCTCGGCAAGAAGCCGTTGTATATCTACCGCGAGCCGGGCCTGATCACGTTCGGGTCCGAGCTGAAGGCGCTGTTCGCCGGCCCGTCGTTCGATCGCTCGATCGATCGCAATGCGGTCGCGTCGTATCTGCGATATCTCTGCGTGCCGGCGCCGGCGACGATCTTCGAGCGCGCCATCAAGCTGAAGCCCGCGCATCTCCTGACCGTGATCGATGCGGACGCCCCGTTGCCCGCGCCGCGAAGCTACTGGTCGCTCGAACAGGTCGCGCGTCACGGATTGGCCGATCCGTTCAAAGGCAGCGACAGCGACGCCGTTGACGCGCTCGATGCGCTGTTGGCAGAGGCCGTTCGACGCCGCTTGCGCTCGGACGTGCCGCTCGGCGCCCTGTTATCCGGAGGCATCGATTCGTCAACCGTCGTCGCGCTGATGCAGGAGGCGAGCAGCCGTCCGGTCAAGACCTTCACGATCGGTTTTGCCGAAGCGTCGTTCGACGAAGCCGGTCACGCGGCGCAGATCGCCGCGCACGTTGGCACCGAACATTCCGAGCTTCGGCTCACCGGAGAAGACGCCCACACATTGATCCCGCGGCTCGTCGATATCTTCGACGAGCCGTTCGCCGATCCATCGCAATTACCAACCTTGCTCGTGTCCGAGTTCGCGCGCCGGGACGTCACCGTCGCACTCTGCGGCGACGGTGGCGACGAATTGTTCGGCGGATACAACCGCTACGTCTATGGCTCGCAGATCCTGACGCGCGTCAATCGCATTCCACGCGTCGTGCGTCAGCCGATTGGCGCCGGCCTGGGCAGCGTGTCGGCGCCGGCGTGGGATCGGCTGCACCAGCTCACCGCCTCGGTGTTGCCGGTGCCGCCGGAACATTTTGGCGAACGGATCCACAAGCTCGGTCATCTGCTGAACGCCGGATCGATGGCCGACATGTATCGGTCGCTCTTGTCCGCCTGGCAGCAGCCGGAAGCATTGCTCGCCGATGATTTCATCGCCGACGTTGATGCGGAGGCCGATGTGACCGGACGCATCATGGACGGCGCTTCGCCCTCGGACGTGCTCGATCGCATGATGCTGGCCGATCAACTGATGTATCTGCCCGACGATCTGCTGGCCAAGGTCGATCGCGCGAGCATGGCGGTGAGTCTCGAAGTGCGCGCCCCGCTGCTCGATCACGAGGTGGTCGAGTTTTCGTGGCGATTGCCGCAAGCGATGAAGGTGTGCGGCGCCACGGGGAAGTGCATTCTGCGGCAAGTGCTGTATCGCCACGTACCCAAGCACCTCGTCGAGCGGCCGAAGATGGGCTTCTCGGTTCCCATCGATGCGTGGCTGCGCGGTCCGCTGCGCGAATGGGCGCGTGACCTGTTGTTCTCCGATGGCGGCCGCGGCTGGTTCGATACAACAGCGGTCGCACGCGCGTGGCAGGAACTGTGTGACGGACGTCCCGGCGCTGGTACGGCGGTATGGGCCGCGGTGATGCTGCAGGCGTGGCGTGCGCGGTGGAGCGTCGGCTAAAGGATGGAGACTGGCATGAATTGCGCTTCAGAAAACATGACCGGAACAATGCGGCGACCGCGCCTGCTGTTCCTGTGTCACACGCTCCCGTACCCGCCTGACGGCGGGCCGTGGATTCGCACCTACCATGTTCTTCGTCTGCTCGCGCGCACGTTCGACGTCACGGCGCTCTGTTTCGAGCGCGCGGCGACCGCGGGCCGCGGGATCGCATGGGAACTCGCCACCGGCGACACGGCGCTCGGCCGGTTCGCGAGAGTCGAAGTGTTTTCGATTCCCCAACGGCATAGCCGTCTGCGCTGGGTCTGGGATCACGTGCGAAGCGCGCTCCTCGGCCGCGTTTACACAACCTATCTGTATCGTTCGAGCGCCTTTCAACGCCGCCTGAACGAGCTCTTGCGATCGGGATCGTTTGACGCCGTACACATCGACAGTCTCGACCTGTCGGGCTACCTGCCCGCGTTCGAGGGCCTTCCGGTTGTGTGCGTACACCATGACGTTCAGTCGGCACTGCTCGGCCGGCGTGCCGGCGTCGAGTCGAACATCTGGCGGCGCGTATATCTGCGTTATCAATCCGCGCTGATGAGAGGCCAGGAAAAGTACTGGTGCGGCCGAATCGCATTGAATGTGATGGTGTCCGAGGCAGATGGCGCCGTGTTGAAACGCCTTGTTCCTGAGGCGCGCGTCACCGTCGTGCCGAACGGCGTCGACGTCGACGAGTTTTGCCCCGACACCGACGCGATGGGAGACGGCATTGCCTTCGCGGGCGGCGCCGTTGCATTTCCGAATCCGGACGCGCTGGCGTTTTTCTGTGACGAGATCCTGCCGCACCTCCGCCAGGCCGATGCAGACATCAAGGTGAGGTGGATCGGAAGAGCGTCGCCCGAACAGCAGACATATCACCGTGAAAAGTACGGCGTCGAGCTCACCGGCTACGTCGAAGACGTCAGGCCGTTGATGAGCGCCGCGGCCTGCCACATCGTTCCGCTGCGAGCGGGTGGTGGAACACGGTTGAAGATCCTGAATTCCTGGGCGATGGGCAAGGCCATCGTCAGCACGTCGATCGGTTGCGAAGGGCTCGAGGGTATCGACGGCGTCAACCTGCTGATCCGCGACGATCCCAAAGAGTTTGCCGACGCGATTCTGCTGCTGCTGCGCGACACCGCGTTGCGCCGCCGCCTCGGCGCGGGCGGCAGGGCAACGGCCGAACGACTCTACAGCTGGGAGGTCATCGGCCAGACGATGGCCGAGCGTTATCAAGCGGCCATAGCCGACGCCGCCTCGAGCAATTCGAGGACGGCCACCCGGACGATTCGTCGTGAACCAGGTTATAGCCACCCGTAACTTCACCGCGCCGTCTGTGCGGCCGCGGTTCAGGCCTGCGACGCTCGTGTCCGATCGGCGGTGGGACCTCGCGCTGGTCTGTGTCGCCGGTTACATCCTGACCGCCGTCGGCCGTGTTCATCAGCTGTTTCCGGTTATCGCGATCTTCCGGCCCGCTGTGCTCACGGCGCTGTTGGCAACGGCACTGTACCTGTTCGATTCCGCCGAGCCGCGTCGTTCCAAGTACCTGGCCAATGCGACGACGACGTTAATCCTGGCGCTGCTGGCGTGGCTGATCCTGTCTGTCGCCGGCGCGCTGGTCATCAGCCGCAGCTTCGACGTGGTCTTCAATGATTTCGTCAAGACCGTGTTGATGTGCTTCGTCGTCGCGGGCATCGTGCGCGGCGTTCGCGACGTCGAGCGGTTACTTCTCGCGTATCTCGCGGCCGCAACGTTGTATGCCGCAGTCGTGATCCTTCGGTTCAATCTTGGCAGCGGAGACGATTGGCGCCTGGGTGATCTGTATTATTACGACGCCAACGACCTCGCGACGTTTGCGGTAACAGCGATGCCATTTGCGCTGTACTTCCTGCATTCAAGCCGCCGGCTGTCAGGGCGAGTCTGTGCGATGCTGGCGCTGGCCATCCTGATGATGGCGTTTGTACGCACCGGATCGCGCGGCGGGTTTATTGCCCTTACTGCCGTGGTTCTATTCATTGCATTTCGGTACACGGCGATTCCTCTGCGGCAACGCATCTCCGGCACCGCACTGGTACTGGTGGTGGTTCTGTTATCGGCGAGCGATCGGTACTGGACGCAAATGGGCACGATCCTCTCCGATGCGGACTACAACCGGACCGCAGAAAGCGGGCGCATGCAGATCTGGGCGCGCGGCATCGGATACATGTTTCGGCACCCGGTACTCGGCGTTGGCCCCGGTAATTTCCAGACGGCTGAGGGGATCCTCTCGCCGTTTGCGGAACGCGGGCAGCTCGGTGTTGGCGTGCGGTGGAATGCGGCGCACAACAGTTACGTCCAGATTGGCGCCGAAGCCGGCGTGCCAGGCCTGCTCTTGTTTATCGGCATCATTGCGAGTGCGTTTGCGGGGTTGCGCCGTACCAACCGTCGCCGCAGCGCAACTCCCAGGACCTATCCGGGCTCTGAATTGGCGCAGGCGATCACCGCGTCGCTCACGGGATTTGTGGTCGGCGCATTTTTTCTGTCGCTGGCGTACTCGGAGATCTTGTTCACATTGTTGGCGCTCGCGATCGCGCTGCGAAAGGTCACGCTTGGCGCACTCAGAACCCATGGCACCTCAGCCGTAACCGAGGCTATGCCGACTGGCACCTCCGGGTGATTTCGGTTCACGTCCCAAGGTCCTAATCTGGACTGGTATAGGAGCGGACACCGGATGAATCACTGATGGCTACGTCCTACCAATCCTCGTGGATGAACGACGAGCTGCGCACGTTTCGCACCACGGTGCGTCAGTTCATACAGAACGAGTTCGCCCCGCATCAGACCCGGTGGCGACAACAGCATCGCCCCGATCTCGAGGCGTGGGCTGCGGCCGGTGCGACCGGCCTCCTCCTCACCGACGTACCCGAACAGTACGGCGGCGGTAGCGGAACGTTCGCCCACGAGGCTGTCGTCCTCGACGAGCTCGCCCGGGCAGGGATCCACTTTGCCTCGAGCATCCAGAGCGTCGTTGCGCATTACCTCCTTGCGTACGGGAGCGAAGAGCAGAAATGCCGGTGGCTCCCCCGCCTGGGGCGCGGCGATCTGGTGGCCGCCATCGCCATGAGCGAGCCTGCAGCCGGCTCTGACCTGCAGGGCATCAAGACGACGGCGCGGCGCGACGGCGACGAGTACGTCATCAACGGCTCGAAGACGTTCGTCACGAACGGTTGGAACGCCGGGCTGGTGTGCCTGGCCGTGAAGACGGATGCCAGGGTGGTCGGCATGAAAGGAACCTCGCTCCTCATGGTCGAGCCAAAGGGGCTGCCTGGGTACCAGGTCGGCCGTTCGCTCGAGAAGGTCGGCATGCACGAACAGGATACCTGCGAGCTGTTCTTCGATGACGTGCGAGTCCCGGCGTCGAACCTGCTGGGAGAGGCGGAAGGCAAGGGCTTCTCTCAGATGTTGGAGCAGCTGCCGTATGAGCGTCTGACCGTCGCGGTCACAGCAGTCGCGATGGCCGAAGAGGCAGTGGCACTCACGACCAGGCATGTGAAGGAGCGCACGGCATTCGGCAAGCCGCTGATCGATTTTCAGAATACCCGCTTCAAGCTGGCCGAATGCAAGACCGAAGCGCGCATGGGCCGCGTCTTTCTCGACAACTGTCTCGAGCGATTCATGGCCGGGACCCTCGACGACATGAGCTGCGCGATGGCGAAGTACTGGATCACCGACTGCGAGTGCCGCATCGTCGACGAGTGCGTGCAGTTGCACGGGGGCTATGGATACATGGCCGAGTACGCCATCGCTCGCATGTGGACCGCCAGCCGGGTGCACCGCATCTACGCGGGAAGCAACGAGATCATGAAAGAGCTCATCGCCGGGTCGCTGTGAACATGGAGGCGCGGATGGATCAGCAGCTGCCGTTTGTGGAACAGGGATGGGATCGAGAGAACGATCTCTGCCTGCATCAGTTGATCGAGCGAGGAGTCGGTCGCTCGATCGATCGAACGGCGGTGGTGTTCGAGGAGGACCGGCTGACGCATGGCGAGCTCGATCGCCGCGCCAGACGATTGGCGGCGTACCTGCGGGAGCTGGGCGCAGGACCGGAGGTCCGAGTCGGACTGTTCGTCGAGCCCTCGGTCGCATTGATTGTCGGCATCCTGGGCATCCTGAAGTCCGGCGCGGCCTACGTGCCGATCGATACCGCGTACCCGCGTGAGCGGATCGGGTTCCTGCTCGGGGATGCGGGTGTCCGGCTGCTGCTGACGGAGAGCCATCTGGTGGCGAACCTGCCAGGCACCGGCGAGCAGACGGTCTGCCTCGATTCGTTCGACTGGAATGCGCCCGAGCGCCCGGCCGTCGAGGGCGCCGCCGTCGGTCCGCACAACCTGGCCTATGTCATCTACACGAGCGGTTCGACCGGGCAGCCCAAGGGCGTCTGCATCGAACATCGGAACATCGTCAATTATGTGCGTGGCGTTTCGGAACGGTTGCAGCTGGAAGACGGCATGAGCTACGCGACGGTCACGACTGTCGCCGCCGACCTTGGCAACACGGTGATCTTCCCCGCGCTGGTGGCAGGTGGCACGCTGCATGTCGTCTCTCGGGAACGAGCCAAAAGCCAGGCGATGCTCGCGGAGTACTTCAATCGCGAGCGTATCGACGTCCTCAAGATTGTGCCGTCGCACCTCGCGGCACTGCAGTCGGGGAAGCACCCGGAACAGATCATGCCGCGCAAGCGGCTGATTCTCGGAGGGGAATCTTCGCGGCTGGACTGGATCGATCGGCTGAGAGATCTCGCGCCGGCATGCGAGATCTTCAACCATTACGGTCCAACCGAAACCACAGTCGGTGTATTGACGTATCGCGTCGATCGGGATCTGCCTCGTACCGAATCGAGAACGCTTCCATTGGGCACACCGTTGCCGAACAGCTGCGTTCATGTGCTCGACGAGGCCGGACAGCCGGTTCCGCCCGGAGCCGTGGGCGAGCTCTGCATCGGCGGTCGCGGAGTGGCGCGCGGCTACCTGAACCGCTCCGAGCTGACCGCTGAAAAGTTCGTTCACGATCCCTTCAACCCGGAACCGGGCGCGCGAATGTATCGCACTGGCGATCTCGCCCGCTACCTGCCGGATGGGAACGTCGAGTTCTGCGGCCGGATCGACGATCAGATCAAGCTGCACGGCAATCGGATCGAACCGGGCGAAATCGAAGCCGCGCTGCGCGAGCAGTCCGGCGTTCGCGATGCCCTGGTGGTCGCAGCAGATGATGGAAGTGGTGGCAAACAGCTGGTTGCCTATGTAGTACCCACACAGCGTGACCAGCAGCTTTGGCACAGCACGTCGGTCCGCGTCCTGCCCGATGGGTCGCCCGTATGCCATCTGAACAGGAACGAGACCGACTATATCTACAACGAGATCTTCGTCCTCCAGAGCTATCTCCGGCATGGAATCACCATCCGGGATGGCGATTGCATTGTCGACGCTGGCGCGAACATCGGCTTGTTCACGGTATTCGTCAGCCGTATCGCCCGGGACCTTCGCGTGCTTGCCTTCGAGCCGAACCCTGCCGCCTTTGCGTGCCTGAAGGCGAATGCCGATGCATGGGGCGCCCGCGTCACATGCCTTCCGTTCGGTCTCTCCCGCGCAGACGGGGTCGCGGAGCTGACGTTCTTCGAGGGCCTGTCCCTGTTATCGGGGTTCCATGCGGATGCGGCGACCGAACGCGAAGTGGTCAGGACCTATGTGTTCAATCAACAGTCCGGCCTGCTCGACGATGACCACTCCGCGGCGGACCTCGGCGCCCTCATCGACGACCGGATGCGTGCCACCTCCGTTTCCGCGCGATTGCGCAGGCTGTCGGCTGTTCTCGCGGAAGAGGGCCTCGAACGTATCGATCTCCTGAAAATCAACGTTGAAAAGAGCGAGCTCGACGTGCTGCTCGGACTCGATGCGGACGACTGGCTGAAAATCCGGCAGCTGGTGATCGAAGTCGATCGGCTGGCGAACCTCGAGCCGATCACCAGCCTGCTGGAGAGACATGGCTACGATGTGCTCGTCGAGCAGGACGCGCTGCTGAACAGGACCGAACTGCATTACGTCTACGCGATCCGGCCCTCTGCGGAGCAGCCGGGAATCATTCGGGACGAGGCTCCGGACGCGCACGTGCGGCCGGTGCCTGCCAACACGGACGTCCTCACGCCGGCAATGTTGCGCGCGTCGCTGAAAGCGCGTTTGCCGCAGTACATGGTTCCTTCAGCGTACGTTCTGATGGAGAAATTCCCCTTGACGGCAAACGGCAAGGTTGATCGCGCGGCGCTGCCGGCGTTCTCGATCAACGGCGCGCCGGCTCGCGAGTTCCGCGGGCCGCGGACCGCTACCGAGAAAGCGGTTGCGACCCTCTGGGAGGAGTTGCTAGGCATCCAGGGCGTCGGCATCGACGACGACTTTTTCGATCTGGGTTTGCAATCGCTGGTGGCCATCAAGGTCGTGTCGCGCTTGAGCGACGTCTTCGGCGTCGATCTGGCGCTGCGCAACCTGGTCGAGCGCCCGACGGTCGCCGGACTGGCTGAAATCATCGACGCGTTGTCGTGGGTATCGAAAGCCGAGGCGCCGGCCGTGGAATCGCGAGATCGAGAGGAGGCCACGTTGTGAGCGCGGCCGCGTTCCTCGTGGAGTTGCGCAACCGCGACATTCGGATCTGGTCCGAGGGGGATCAGTTGCGATGCTCGGCTCCGGCGGGTGCGCTGACGCCCGAACTCCGCGAGCACTTGCGGCAGCGCAAGAGCGAGATCGTGGAGTTTCTCAGCGCCGCCGAGGCGGCGGCGAGGCAGCAACGCGCGATCGTGCCGCTGCAGCCTCGCGGGGGACGGGTGCCGGTGTTTGCCATCGGCGGCCATAATGGTGACGTCTTCTGCTACCGTGCGCTCGCGGAGCATCTGGGCGACGATCAACCGTTCTTCGGCCTGCAGCCGCCGGGCGTCGATGGTCGCAACGCGCCGATCGCGTCGGTCGAAGATCTGGCGGGCTATTTCGCTACACAGATCCGCGAATTCAAACCTCACGCCTCCTGCATCCTTGCCGGGTATTGCGCCGGCGGCGCCATCGCGTTCGAAGTGGCGCGGCAACTGCTGCAGCAGGGCGTAGCCATCCGCTTCGTCGCGCTCTTTGCCGGCCAGTATCCAACCTGGTTTCGCGTGCTGTCGCAGCGACGACAGCACCTCATCGACATGCTGGAGCGTGTGCGGGTCCATTCGCGCTCGTTGGCATCGTTGTCAAATGCCGGGCGCCGCGAATATGTGGCCGACATGCTTCGCCGCAATACGGCAGGGCGTGACTTCAGCACCGACAACGCACCGGATCCGGTCCTCATCTACCGCGGCAAGGTTCAGAACGCCACGATGATCGGGATCCGCCGCTATCGACCCCGGTACTTCGACGGCCGGGTCAGCCTGTTTCTCCCGAACCGTCGATGGCTTCGTTCTGCAACCGCCGTGCGGCGCTGGAAACCGCTGGCGAGAGACGTCGAGGAATACATCGGACCCGACGAGTGCCCGGCGGAAGAGATGCTCCTGGAACCGCATGTCGGAGCCATCGCCGAACTGTTTCGGCGCAGTTGTGGCGATTGACGCGACTGGAGGAGGAATGGTGTCGACGGTTTTGCTCAGCGGCCTCAGCGGAATGCGCATTGCCCACCTGATCGAGTCAGACGGCCCGGGTGGCGCGGAGCGTGTGGTGGCCCAGCTGGCAACCGGACTGCAAGCGGCCGGCGCTGAGAACGTGGTGTTTCTACCTGAGCGCGGTGAAGGCTGGCTGGCCGAACAGTTGCGCGGGTCGGGTGTGGCGATTGAAAAATTCCACGTCGACCGTCCGGTTTCCCCAACCTGCGCGCGATCGCTGACTCAGGCATTCCGCCGGCACCGCATCACCGTGGCGCACAGCCACGAGTTCTCGATGGCGGTTTATGGTGCGTGGGCGGCGTGGCGAGCCGGCATACCGCACGTGATCACGATGCATGGGGGACGCTACTACGCAGGTCGACTCCGCCGCCGCCTCGCCATGCGCGCGGCCATCGCCATGAGCGGAAAAACCGTGGCCGTGTCGGCCCCTTTGGCAGTCGCGCTCACGGATGATCTGTCGATCGCTGAGTCGCGCGTCCAGATCATTCCTAACGGTGTGCCACGCCAGCGGCCGGAACGCGTCAGCCTGCGCGAGGAATTGCGTCTGACGCCGAACGCCCGTCTCATCGTCAGCGTCGGAAATCTCTATCCGGTCAAGGGTCACGTGCATCTCGTCGACGCAGTGGCCCGCCTTGCCGATCGCCATCCGTCGCTGCATGTCGCGATCGCCGGACGCGGCGACCTCGAGGACGATTTGGCCGCGCGCGCGCGGGCGCATGGCCTCGCCGATCGCATCCACCTGCTGGGGCTGCGTTCGGACATCAGCGCGATTCTGGCGGCGGCGGATTTGTTCGTGCTGCCATCGCTGTCGGAAGGCTTGCCGCTTGCCGTGCTCGAAGCGATGTTCGCCGGATGCCCGATCGTCGCGAGTGATGTCGGTGAAATCGCAACGGTGCTGGAGGAGGGCAGGGCAGGTGTGCTGGTCGAGCCGGCCAACCCCGCGGCGCTCGCCGAAGCCATCGATGCGCTGCTGAATGATCCGACGCGGGCGAAGAATCTCGGCACGCGCGCAGCATTCCGCGCGGTCGCGGAGTACGACATCTCACGGATGGTGCGCCGCTACGCGACCGTCTATCAGGAACTGGTGCAACGGCGCATGCCCGTGTCGGCGCGCCAACGGCAGGTGACGGCATGAACATCTTGTTTCTGTGTCAGGACAACGCCGAATCATGGCAGTCGTGGTCCGGCATCTCGAAGAGTCTTGTCGATCACCTCCGGGTGTCGGGTCATACGGTTCATACCGGTGACGTCAATCTGTATCGAATGGATCGCTGGCTGGCAGCCGCGGCAACGTTCGCGCCCAGTCGAGCGCGATGGGGTAGCCGCTTTCAACTTGGCGCCGTGCCTTTTCGACTCCGATCGCGACGAGCGCGGCGTCTCGTCGCTGCACATCGCGGTGCCATCGACGCTGTGGTGCAAATCGGCGCGACGTTTCGGGCCGTCAATCGTGAAGGCGTGCCGTATTTCATGTGTTGCGATTCCAACATCCGCATGGCGCAGCACGGCGCGGCGTCCGGTTTTGGCGATGGCGCGGTACTGACGCAAGCGGAGCTTCACGCGATCGCGAATCGTGAGGCGGCGGTGTATCGCGGCGCCGCCGCTATCTTCCCGCTGAGTGAACGGCTGCGTCGATCGTTCATCGACGACTTCGGCATCCCCGCGGATCGTGTCCGGGCGATCCTCGCCGGACCAAATTTCGATCCGGATCGCTTCGCCGCCGCAGCGGCGCCGCCCGCTGATGATCGGCCGCCGACGGCGCTGTTTGTTGGCCTGCAGTTTCACCGCAAGGGCGGCGATGTTCTGGTGGAGAGCTTCAGGCGCGTGCGCGCGCAGTTGCCCGACGCGCGTCTGGTTCTTGCCGGCGTCCCGGTTGGATTCGTTCAAGAACCCGGTGTCACGTGCCTCGGCGATCTCGACAAGAACAAACCAGAGGGCGCCGCGGCACTGGCCGCGGCCTACGCCTCCGCTGACGCCTTCGCGTTGCCGACGCGTTTCGAGCCGTTCGGGATCGCCTTTGTCGAGGCCATGCATTTCGGTCTGCCGTGCATCGGCCCGAGCGCCGGCGCCGTTCCGGAAATCATCGAGGACGGCGTCAGCGGCTTCACCGTTCCGGTTGACGACGTCGATGCGTTGACGGATCGGCTGTTACGTTTGCTCGGCGATCGATCTCTCGCCCGCCGGATGGGAGCGGCCGCGCAGGAGCGCGCTCGCCGGCTGTTCACCTGGCCGCACGTTGTCAGCCGCATGACCGAAGTAATGAGCGAAGTGGTGGCCGGTGCGCGCCAGCGTGCCGACGGCCGGCCAAATCCGCAGTGCGCCGTTCAACTCACGCCGACATAGCTTTGCCGCATGCCCAGGAAAGAAGGAGCCGATGAAAGTCGCTGTCCACGATTATCTGGTTTGTCCAAAATGCCGCGGCGCATTGGAGCTCCGCGCGTTCCGCCTCGACGCCGACGAGGTGATGGATGGGTGTTTCCACTGCGAGTGCGGTATCGCGTACCCGATCATCGATGGGGTGCCGCGCCTGCTGCCGCCGGATCTGCTGCCGGGACTCGAAGAGGATTATCCAGCCTTCTTCCGCACCTACGGGCGGCCTGCTGATCTCGATCGCCACGCGGAGACCGCCGTCACGGATGTCAAGCGCCGAACCCAGGAAGCGTTCGGCTATGAGTGGACGTGGTCGTCCGACTATCACGCCGACAATTTCCGGGACTGGCTGCCGGCGGGATTCAATGCCGAGGACGGATTCCGCGGCAAAGCGGGACTTGAAGTTGGTTGTGGCGCGGGGCGTCATGCCGCAGCGACCGCCAGCCTTGCGAGGGAACACGTCGCAGTTGATCTGTCACGCGCCGTCGATTCGGCGTTCGCGCGCACCCGGCATCTGCCGAATTGCCACGTGGTCCAGGCAGACGCAATGCAACTGCCGTTTCGAGCCGGCACGTTCGACTATGTCTATTGTCTCGGCGTTCTGCAGCACATGCCCGATCCGGAAGCGGGCTTCTATGCGCTGGCGAAACAGCCGCGCCCGGGCGGGATTCTCCTCGGCAATGTCTATCAGTCCAGCCGTCCCGTCATGCTTTTCCTGCTGGAGTGCCTGAGGAAGATCACCACGAGACTGCCGTCTGCGACCGTGAAGCATGTCAGCTTCATCGCAGGAATGCTCGAGTATGGTCTCGTCACCGCTCCTTGGAAGCGCATGCGGAACACACGCATCGGCAAGTCGCTGCGGCCGTTCGTCCCCGATCGCGTCGATGAGTCTGCGAAATACGATCTCAACACCGCCGTCACCGACTGGTTCGATCGGCTCGCATGTCCGGTCAAGAAGCATTACCGCCGGGAGGATTTGATGCAGTGGTATCGAAATGCCGGGTACGACGACATCACGGTGACGCCCTATTGGAAAGCATTCTGGAATGGGTATGGCCGCCGCCCCCTGCATGACGCGCCGGCTAACGTGTCGCCGGCCGCGCCGCTCGCGGCGACGCGCCTCGCGGCTGATCTCAATGTGACGTGAAGTGCCGCAGCCCTCGATTCAGTGCGCTCGGCTCAAGGTAGCCAGGCAATTGTGGCCGCTCGCGGTCCTGATCGTCGCCGCGATGGCGTGCGCGCAGAATCCTGCCGCGCCGGAACCGCCGGCCGTCGTCACCCGGCTGGAACCGGACGGACTTGTGCCGCTCAGCGATCAGCCGTGGGTGGGACTGAACACGTTGGGGTGGAGTTACCTTCGGCGGACGGCTTCGAAGGACGCGGACATCGTGACCGATGCCACCGCGCCGTTTTCGCCGCCAAGCGTCCTGCGCATGATCTTCACGCCGTCGATGAGTCCGGATAGTGAACCCAGCGTGCACTGGATCCGGCTCGCGGGACAGCGCGAGGTCTACGCGCGATGGTGGATGAAACTCTCGGCCAACTGGAAAGGCAGTCCTGCCGGCGGCGGCAAGATCGCCTTTCTCTGGCCGCAAAACGGTGAAGGTGTGGTCTACAGCAACATCGCTGAGACATCCTCGCCTCACCATATCAACCTCGCGACCACCTGGCAGCCATACGGGTATCGCTTCTGGGAGCCCAACGTCGCGATGACCGTGGTTGGGTATGACCGATGGTATCGGATTGATTGGTACGCGCGGTGGTCGTCGGCACCCACAGCGGATGACGGCATCCTGCGATGGAGCGTGGACGGAGTCCTGAACGCCGATTACACCAACGTTCGCTGGCCCGGCGGCGCCGCGGGCTTCTGGCAATTCGAATTCGCGGCGACACTGCAAAAGCCGCCGGTCAACGAACAGTACATGTATATCGATCACGTCTCGGTCAGCGCGCGATGAATTCCCGAACTGATTGGCGTCGCGCTCGATTGCTGGGAGCCTTCGCCGGCTCAGTGGTGTTCTGCTGGCCCGGCGCGCTCGCCGTCCACGCGCAGCTTATCGATCTCACGCCACCAACCGTCACAATCACGGCGCCTTCCGCCGGTGCGACGGTCGCGACCGGAGTCGTTCTCAGGGCCAGCGCGTCCGATGCTGGTGGGGTTGTGAGCGTCCGGTTCTTCGTGGACGGCGTCGAAGTTCCGAACAGCGCCACCGTTGCCCCCTACTGGGCTGCGTGGGATACCAGGACCGTCGCTGAAGGGCCGCACCTGCTCGACGCCGTTGCCACGGATGTTGCGGGCAACCTCGGACTCGCGGCCACCGTCGTGACGGTGGACCGAACGCCTCCGGTGCTGGCGCTGACCTTGCCCGTGAATCTCTCGACCGTGTCGAACCTGGTGACGATCTCCGCCGACGTGTTGGACAATCTCGCTGTCGATCGCGTCTGGTTCAGTGCTGATGGCGTACCGATTGGGGAAGATGCGACGCCCCCGTTCGGGATGGTCTGGGACACCTCGCTCCTTCCTGACGGGTCCTACACGTTGCAGGTTGGAGTGCGCGACCGCGCCGGAAGTCTCAACAGCATGGCCGCCACCGTCACAGTCTTGAACGGGACGACGCACATTCAAGAGAGCGATCCAGCCATCATCTATTCAGGAACCTGGTCACAGGGCAACGCCGGGCTTCGCAACTGGAGCGGCGGCACCGCGGCTGTCGCGACGCTGACGCAGTTTGCAGCACAGGCCAGCGCGATCGTCGAAGGCAGTGGCGTGACCTGGATTGGTTTTAAAGGGCCGCAAGCCGGCATCGCCCGCGTCTACGTGGACGGCGTGCAGGTCGCGACCGTCGATCTGTACTCCCCCGTCGAGCTCGTGCGGGCACCGGTCTTCAACGTGAGTGGGCTGTCTTCAGGCCCGCACACGCTGATCGTTGAGGCCACCGGCACGCGGAATCCCCTGTCGAGCGACCCCTACGTTGTGGTCGACATGTTCATCGCCTCCCCATACTGATGATGACTTCGAGCTCCAGACGGCGGATCACATGGTGAAGCTTGCCACGCTCTCGGTGGCGATCGCGGTGATTGTGCTCGCGTATCAACCCGACGCGCGATCGCTCGAACGCGATGGCCCGCCGTCACTGCCCGCGTCGGTGGCCGCGCGCAACCTCCGGCCGTTCACCGATCAGCCGTGGCAACGGCTGATGGGAGACTCCTGGAACTATCTGAAGCGGAGCAGTTCCAATGACGCAGGGATTGTGGCCGACGCCACCGCACCATTCTCGCCTCCCGAAGTCCTTCGCATCGCCTTTTCGCCGGCTCTAGAGGCCGATCGCGATCCAAGCGTCCACTGGATCGGCTTGCCGTTTGTTGCCGAGGTCTATGCCACCTGGTGGATCAAACTGTCGCCCAACTGGACGCCGAATCCGGCTGGAGGAGGGAAGATGTCATTCCTCTGGCCGCCGCAAGGCAATGGCGTTCTCTACAGCAACATCGGCGGTTCGAGCGCGCCACATCGCATCAACATCGTGACGACGTGGCCGGCATACGGCTACAAGTTCTGGGATCCGAACGTGGCAACCACGGAGGTTTCCTACGACCGCTGGTATCGGATCGAGTGGTACGTAAAATGGGAGACGAGCCCGGGCGCCGGCGACGGCATCATCCGCTGGTGGGTGAACAACACACTCAACGGCGACTACTCGAATGTGAACTTTCCAACCTGCTGTCTGCTGCAATTCGAATTCGCACCCACCATGCAGCTCGCGCCGCCGGCAGAGCAATACATGTACATCGACCACACATGGATCGCCACACCGTGACACCTCGAGGTTTGGCGGCGCTTGTTTCAGCCATCGCTGTGACGGCTGCCATCACCATGCTCGACGCCACCACGAACCGGTGGCCGAACGAGCCTGGCGCATTTGTACCGTTGAGCGATCAACCGTGGGACGGGATCCTGCTCCCGGTTTCGCAAGATGGCCCTGTCGCGCGTCTCGCCGCGCGCGCCTGGGCATTCTTTGCGCCGGCGCCGGCATACGGCGCCGGCTGGAGCTACCTGCGCCGATCCAGCTCGAAGGATGACAACATCGTCGAGGATGCCGGCGCTCCGTTCTCGGCGCCGAACGTCTTGCGGATTGTGTTTACACCTGACATGAAGCGGGATCACGAACCCAGCGTGCACTTTATTGGTCTGCCGCGTCCGACCGAGGTCTACTCGAGTTGGTGGATGAAGCTGTCGGCGAACTGGACCTGCAGCCCGGCTGGGTGCGGCAAGGTCACGTTCCTGTTCCCGGACCATGCCAACGGTGCGGGCGTCACCTACAGCAACCTGGCGGGCACCAACGGATCCCACTTCATCACCATCGCGACCACGTGGCCATCGACCGGTTACCGGTTCTGGGAGCCGAACGCAACGAAAACACGCATGGAGGACGACCGTTGGTATCGCGTCGAATGGTATGTGAAGTGGGCGTCGAGCGCCGAGGCGAATGACGGCATCATCCGGTGGTGGGTGAACGGCGTTCTCAATGGCGATTACCGCACCGTGCCATTTCCCGCGATCAAGGGCTTTCTCGAGTTTCAGCACGCGCCGACCCGGCAGGATCCACCACCGGCGGAGCAGTACATGTACATCGACCACACCTACGTCAGTGTGCCGGCGTCGCAAGTAAGGCAGCCATGAGCCGCGCGGCCGTTCTTTGCTTCCACAGTGTTACGACGACGAACCTCGCCGCCGCAGGCTCCGCGCACGTTGCGGCGGAGTCGTTCAAGTCGTTCGTCGGCGTGGCACGACGGCTCGGCGAAATCGTGCCGTTGCGTGAGCTGCTTCGCCGTCGCGCGGAGGGGCACAGCACCGCCGGGTTGATTGCGCTGTCGTTTGACGATGCGTATGCGGCGGTCCTGAATGAACTCGCGGAATTCATCTCGCGTCATGCCGTTCCGGTCACGATCTTCGTCACGACCGACGCAGCCGCGGCCGGCGCAAAATTCTGGTGGGACCGCATTGATGACCTGTTCCCGCGCATCGGTGCCGAACGGTGGCGGGCCTTCGAGGACGCGTGTGGTCTGCCCGATTCCTATCGGACGGGACAACCTGCGTCGTACGGTCCGCTTCGCCCATTACGACAGTGGCTCCTCGCCGCTCATCAGGGCCGCTGGCCCGATGCGCTCGAGCCGGTCCTTGAGGCATTGGAGAAAGCGTGCGGATTCCAGACGGCGCATCGCTCGATGACGTTTGCAGAAATCGCGACGATGGCGTCACTGTCAGAAGTCGAGCTCGGCGTCCACACGGCGTCGCATCCGGTGCTGCCCTTGCTTCCGGACGACGAGCTCCGCCGCGAGATCGAAACTGCGCATGATGAGCTGCGCGAACGGTTCACGAATGTGCTTCCCGTCCTCGCGGTGCCGTTCGGCCTTTATGACCAGCGCATGTTGCGAGTGGCGCGACGTGCCGGCATGACGGCGTCGTTGACGCTTGCCGGCACCTTGAGAGACTCAGACGATGACGGCGCGGTGCCGCGTGTTTGTATGACGAGCGGCGATACGGCGGCCAGGCTTGGCCTTCGGCTACTCGGAGTCAGCGACTTTGTTCGAAGGTGGTCGGGTCGCGGCGCTGCGTTGTATCCGGACTTGCCGTCTGCGACGACATGACTCGAGCGGTCATCGCCGTCATGATGGGTGGCTGCGCGATTCTTCTCGCATGCGACGGATCCGCACCCACCGGTGTTGGTCCGTCGGGAACGGACGTGCGGAAGGAAACCCTGTTTGCGGACGACTTCGAATCGGGAACGCTGTCGGCATGGCAGGACGGAGTCGATCCGGTGCGTCACCGCGTCATCACCGATGCCGCGTCGGCACACGCCGGCAATCGCTACCTCTCGGTGAGCTACCCGATTGGACGGGATGGCGGCTGGCTGACTCATTTCCTTGCGACGCAGTCCGATTCACTGTACGTCAGCTACTACGTACGTTTCCCGCAGGAGTGGCGCGGCGGGACAAAGTTGATTGGCTTCTATGGCTCGCGGGCCGACGACCAGTGGTCGGCATTCGGCAAGGCAAGTCTCTGCCCGAACGGAACGGATTTCTTTGCCGCGATGCTGGTCGCGGACGCCGGCGGTGATCCTGGCCCGGCTCGTTTCTATACTTACTATCCGGCGATGACGCGCGAGCCCGACG
>Ga0193741_1000059_pt1 | contig 24540 bp, 24 predicted proteins | sample L2s2metaG_FD_143059 | JGI IMG/M metagenome (GOLD analysis project Ga0193741, IMG submission 143059) | Soil microbial communities from a riparian zone of the East river system, Colorado, United States - L2s2 | ecosystem: Environmental > Terrestrial > Soil > Riparian zone | place: USA: East River...
ACTCCCTTCCTCGACCCTGCCCACACGCGCGAGGAAGAGCCCGTCGTCCTGGAAGCGCGCCGAGAGAACCGCCGCCTTGTCGGCCGCCACCGAGACGAGGAGACCGCCTGCGGTCTGCGGGTCGAAGCCAAGCGCGACGAGCTCGTCCGGAACGCCGTTCAGTTCGAGCGCCTTGGCGGCGAAGTCGCGATTCCGGGCATCGCCACCGGTGCGGACGCCCTCGGCGGCGGCCTCCAGGGCGCCTGGGAGTGCCGGTATGGACTCGGCATCGAGGGCGACGCGCACGCCGCTGCGCTCGGCCATCTCGTGCGCGTGCCCGAAGAGCCCGAAGCCGGTCACGTCGGTGACGGCGCTCGGCTCGAAGCCCCGCAGGGCCTCGGCGGAGCGGTCGTTGAGCTCGGTCATCCGGCTCGTCGCCTCGGTGACCTCGGCCTCGCCGACGACACCCTTGGCGGCCCCCGCGAGGACGAGGCCGGTGCCGAGCGGCTTCGTGAGGAAGAGCGCGTCGCCCGTGCGGGCCTCGCTCTTGCGCCAGAGCCCTTCGGGGTGGACGGTGCCGACGACGGCGAGGCCGTACTTCGGCTCGTCGTCGCGGATCGTGTGACCCCCGGCCAGGACGGCGCCCGACTCCTGCACCTTCGCCGCAGCCGCGTCGAAGATCGCGCGCACGGTCTCGAGCGGCAGCTCCTCCGGGAACGCGGCGATCGACAGAGCGAGGAGCGGCTTGCCGCCCATGGCGAAGACGTCGTTGAGGGCATTCGCGGCTGCGACGGCACCGAAGAGCGCCGGGTCGTCGACCATCGGCGGGAAGAAGTCCGTGGTGAAGATCAGCGCCCGCTCGTCGTCGAGCTTGTAGACCGCGGCGTCGTCGGCCGGGGCCAGCCCGACGAGCAGGTTCTCCGACGCCGCCGGCGCGAATCCGGCCAGCAGCTCCTCCAGACGGGCCGCGGAGTACTTGGCAGCGCAGCCGCCTCCCGCATCGAGACTGGAGAGCCGGGCTGTAGTCTCCACGCGATGGAGGTTACCGCCAGGGAGTATGGGTGTCAGAACATGACCACGGGCCTGCGCCGCGTGCTCGTGCGGGCGCCGCAGGCGGCAGATGCGGTGCTCTGGAGGGCCTACGGCTGGCGCGATGAGCCGGACCCGGGCGAGGCGGCCGCGGAGCATGAGGCCTTCCGGGCGCTGCTCGCGGAGTCCGGCGCCGAGGTCGTGCTCGCCGAGACGCCGCACGGCCCCGATCCCGATGCGATCTACGTCTACGACCCGGCGATCGTCGCCGACAGCGGGGCGATCCTCCTGCGCCCGGGCAAGGAGGGCCGCCGCGGCGAGCCCGCCGCCATGGGCGCGGACTTCGTCGAGGCGGGCGTCCCCATCGCGGGGCAGCTCGACGCGCCGGCGCTCGCCGAGGGCGGAGACACGGTGTGGCTCGACGACCGCACGCTCCTCGTCGGCCGGGGCTACCGGACGAACGACGAGGGCATCGCCGCGCTGGGCGAGCTGCTGCCCGGCGTCGACGTCGTGGCGTTCGACCTCCCGTACTACCGCGGCGCCGGCGAGGTGCTCCACCTCATGTCGTTCCTCTCGCCGCTCGACGTCGACCTCGCGGCCGTCTACCTCCCGCTCATGCCCGTGCGGCTGGTGGAGATCCTCCGGGAGCGCGGGATCGAGTTCGTCGAGGTGCCGGACGACGAGTTCGAGACCATGGGCCCGAACGTCCTCGCCCTCGGCCCGCGCGTCGCCCTGGCCCTCGAGGGCAACGACGAGACGCGGCGGCGCATGGAAGCCGCCGGCGTCGACGTCCGCGTCTACAAGGGCGACCAGATCTCGCGCCTGGGCGACGGCGGCCCGACCTGCCTGACGCGCCCGCTCCTCCGCACGGACTAGCCCTTTCCGCCACGTCCAGGTGCCAGGCACTCGGCCGTGTCCGCAGCGGACGGCCTGTGGACGACGCTCCGATCCCTGCCTGGGCTCGAGGCCCCTCGGTTCACATTTCGTCCCCCGAAGGACATGACCCGGGGTCAGACCCCGGCCGTGGCCGGCGGGGACACGTCCCTCAGCGCAGGAGGAAGCCCTCGCCGAGGGGGTCGTCGGGCGCGAGGACGAACTCGTGCGAGCCGGTGCGGAACGCGCTGCCCTCGACCTCCGTGACGACCGCGGGGCGGCCCGCGACCTCGGCGTCGCCGACGACCCTGGCCCGGAACTCGGTGCCGATGATGCCCTCGTGGACGAGCTCGGTTCCGCGCGGGAGCTCGCCCGCACGCTCGAGGAGCGCGAGGCGGGCGGAGGTGCCGCTCCCGCACGGCGAGCGGTCGACCTCGCCGTCGGCGAACACGGTCACGTTGCGCTGGCGCAGGGGAGGGCCGAAGTCGATCCGTTCCCAGAAGATGACCCCGTAGATGTCCCGCAGCTCGTGCTCCTCGGGGTGGACGAACGGGCGCTGCCCCTCCAGCCCGGCCTTGACGGCCCGGCCGAGCTCGATCAGCTCGGGCAGGTTCCGAGGGCTCACGGGCAGGGGCGAGGCGACCGAGGCGTAGAACGCTCCGCCGAAGGCGACGTCGGCGCGCAGCCCTTCGGCGATCAGGCCCTCGACCTCGACGTAGGAGGGAACGTTGCGGAAGCGCACCGAGACGACGGTGCCGCCGGCGACGCGGGCCACGGTCTCGAGCCGGCCGGAGGGAACGTCGACCACGACACGGGTCTCCGGCTCCTCCACAGGCAGAACGCCCGTCTCGAGCGCCCACGTGACGAGCGCGATCGTCCCGTGCCCGCACGCCGTCGAGTACCCCGCGTTGTGGAAGAAGACGACACCAAGATCGGCGCCGTCGTCCTCGGGCTCCGTGACGAAGCACCCGTACATGTCCGCATGCCCCCGCGGCTCGAAGACGAGCAGCCGGCGCACGTGGTCGAGCTGCTCGGCCGCGAAGTGTCGCTTCTCCAGGATCGTGCTGCCCCCGAGCGAAGGCACGCCGCCGGTGACGATCCTGAACGGCTCACCGGCGGTGTGATAGTCGACGGCGCCGACCTCGAGCGGAGCGTTCAGCCGGGTACCCCCACCTCGCTGGTGCAGTAGGCGCACCGCCGCGCCCCGACCGGGATCTCGCTGAGGCACTCGGGGCACTCGCGCGTGGTCGGATCCTCGCCCCTCTTCCGGCGCTCCTCGAGCATGTTTACCGGCTTGACCACGAAGAAGAACAGCACGGCGCCGATGAGCACGAATGCGATCACCGCGTTCAGGAAGTCGCCGTAGCGGAAGACGCTGTCGTTGATCTCGAATGTGAGCCCGGCGAAGTCCGGCTGTCCGAAGAGCGCCGCGATCAGCGGCGTGATCAGGTCCTCGACGAGAGACGTCACGACGGCCGTCAATGCGAGCGCGAGAACGAGCGCGACGGCAACTTCGATCAGGTTGCCCTTGAGGAGGAAGTCCTTGAATTCTCTGAGCATGGGCGTACCTCCCGGCCCGTTGACGAGCCGAGGGTACACCCGATTCAGTGCCGGCTAGGAGCCCTTCTCGATCGGCACGTCGACGAGGTTGCCCCACTCGGTCCACGAGCCGTCGTAGTTGCGGACGTCCTCGTAGCCGAGCAACTCGCGAAGGACGAACCACGTGTGGGCGCTGCGCTCGCCGATGCGGCAGTACGCAGTCACCGGCTTGTCCGCCGAGACGCCCTTGCCGCCGTAGAGCTCCTTGAGCTCGTCAGCCGACTTGAACGTGCCGTCGTCGCGCACCGCGCTCGCCCAGGGGATGGAGACCGCGGTCGGGATGTGCCCTGCCCGCTGCGCGCCCTCCTGCTCGTAGCCGGGAGGCGCGATCAGGTCGCCGGCGTACTCGCCTGGCGAGCGGACGTCGACGAGCGAGGCGCTTCCGCGCTCGAGGCCCTCGCGCACCTGGTCGCGGTACGCGCGGATCGACTCGTCCCGGTCCTGCGCCGTGTAGGACTGCGCGGACGGCGACGGGACGTCCGTCGTCAGCTCGCGGCCCTCGTCGATCCACTTCTGACGCCCGCCGTCGAGGATGCGCACGTCGCCGTGGCCGTACACCTTCAGGTACCAGTACGCGTAGGCCGCGAACCAGTTGTTCTTGTCCCCGTAGAGGATGACCGAGGTCTCGTTGCCGATCCCACGCTCGCCGAGGACGCGCTCGAAGGTCTCCTTGTCGACGATGTCACGCTCGACGGGATCCTGGAGGTCGTCGCGCCAGTGGAGCTTGGCCGCTCCCGGAATGTGGCCTTCCTCATACAGATCGGGGTTCTCGTCGACCTCGGCGACGACGAGATCGGCGTCGCCCAGGTGCTCGGCGAGCCAGTCCGTCGTCACGAGGACGGCGTTCGCGTATCCGTTCTCCGTCATGCAGAACCTCCCACGATGATGGTCGCGGACGAATCTATCACTTCACAAAGTGAAGCGATAGTGCGGGAGGCGCCGACTAGACGAGCTGCTGGGCGATCAGGCCCAGCGCGGCAAGCCACATGGCTGCCAAAACGCCAAGGAGCGGAGCCAGAGGACGGAGGGAAGGACGCTCTTCCATGTCGAAGGAATCTCGGGTCGCGCGCCGGAGATGTTCGACAAGGGCTCGAGGCATCCTTCCCGGCCGTCGAAAGAATCGGCCGAAGCAAGGGGACGCGGGCCGCTAGAACCGCAAAGGGTCAATCCGCGCTGGGCTACGCCCCGCGCGTCTAGGTCCCTTCCCTGAATGCCGGCGTGCTAGCGGCCGCCGAAATGGCCGAACCCGGCCAGCGGTGCGAGGAACGCGACCAACGTGGTCAGCGTCAGGAGAGCCTTCACCTTCACAGTCGTCACCTCCTTCTAGAAGTGGAAGTCCTGGAGCGTTTCCGCTGCGCGGCGGTACAGCCGCGCGGACTGGCGGTCGTCGCCCTGCCGCCCCGCTAGATCGCCCTGGGCCATCCAGGCGGCGGCACGATGGCTGACGGAAGAAATCTGGTCGAAGCTCGACTCGGCGGCCGCGAAGCAGTCAGCGGCCTCCTCGAGGCGGTGCTGCTCGAGGAGCGAGTTCCCGAGCACGAGCTGCGCGTTGCCGATTTCGTCGAGGTGATCCACCCGGTCGCCGAGCATCGCGAGAGCCTCGCGCGCCTGCGACTCGGCCAGTTCGATCTGGCCGGTGGCGAGGTTCACTCGGGCGAGAGAGTTGATGACGCGGGCGGCATTCGTGTCGTCGCCCAGGTCCAGGAGAACCTTGAAGGACTGCTTCAGGTACCCGATCGCCTCGTCGGAGCGTCCAAGCTGGTGGTTGAGGGCGCCCATCTCGTTCAGGAGCTTCCCGACGTTGGCCTCGTCGCGGACCTCCTCGTAGATCGCCTTGGCCTTCTCGGCGTACGAGCGGGCCTGAACCCAGTTGCCCGTGCGCTCGGCGATCAGCGAGTACTGGAAGTACACGTGCGCCATCGTGTGGCGGTCGTTCAGCCCCTCCGCAAGCTCGAGCGCGCGCTCCACGTCCTCCTTCGCGGCCTGGTAGTCGCGCGCCTGGCGATAGCAGCGCGAGCGCCACTCGAGGATGTGCGAGCGGAGGCGGTCGTCGGGGACGGGCGAGCGCTCGACGAGCTCGAGGGCCTGCGAGTACAGGGCCAGGGCCGTGGAGAACGAATTCAACTTGATGCGGCAGCAGCCGAGGTGGTAGAGCACCTGCGCGCGGTCGATGTCCGTGGCGGACGGCCCCTCCGCGATCTCGCGGGCGCGGTCGAGGACGGTGATCGCCTTGCGGACCTCGCCCAGGTACATGCGCGACCACGCTTCGGCGAGGAAGGCGCGCAGGGCGAGCTCGGGAGCGGCCACCGTGTCGAGGGCCGACGCGAGCGGCGTGAGCTCGGCGACGGCCTCCTCGTACCGGCTGTTCTCGATCGCGGCCTCGGCGCGCACGATCACGCTCTCGACGCGCTCGCGCTCGCTCGAGGAGACGCCGGTCTCGAGGAAGCTCGAGTCGACGCCGAGCCGAGCGGACAGCCATTCGATGGTCTCGGCGGTCGGGCGCGTCTTCCCGCGCTCGATCTGGCTGACGTACTCCTTGGAGAAGCGGTCGCCGGCGAGGTCGGTCTGCGTCAGTCCCCGGGCGATCCGGAGCTGCCTGACGCGACCCCCGAGAGTGGGGCGCGACGGTGCTTGGGTGCGAGTGAGAGCGGCGTTTTCGTGCATCGTCAACCTACGGTGAACTATACGAGCTTAAATCTACTTCACAACCCCACTTGACTTGTGTCTGAGCTTGGCTATAGTCAGACCCGTTCCGCATTCCTGCCAGACGCCAGGCAAAAGGGGTGCGGGAGGCGCGCCATTCCCGGCGACACCAACCCGGAGGCTCGGCTGGGCCGCAGAGCCGAAGTCTCCGGGTTGTCGCCATTCTCAAAGCCGAACATGCTCCAAGCGTCGGCAGCAGGGCCGGATCGGTCGATCCCCCGAAGGCGTGCCCTTGACCGCCGGTGAAGCGGTCATACCGTTCACCTACTTATCTCCTACCGGCTGAGCCGGCTCAGGCGAGGATCAGTCGCCGCGCTGGCAGTGCCGAAGCGCGTTCAGGCAGCCGCTGACGAGCCGCTCGAGCTCGGCGGCGTCCCACGCGTTGAAGAAGTCCCCGTGCGCGGAGTACTGGTTGCCCGAGGCGAGCGATACGCCCGGCCCGCCGGTCACCGAGTAGGTGTAGATCAGGGAGATCCTCGGAATGGCAACCGGATGGGAGGCAGAGCAGACCGCGCGGGTCGAGTACGCCGCGTGCGACTTGTGGTCGAGGCTGTCCAAGCGCTGGCCGTCCCAGCAGTCCGGGAACGTCACGTGCAGGCGCAGCGCCATGGTCTTCGCGTCGGAGCAGGTGGGAACCGTCGAGGACGGTGCGACTCCTCCCTCGGCGCCGCAGTTCCAGTAAGACCCCCCGCGCGGGCGCGTCAACACTCGCGAAAAACCTTGCAAGCTCAGGCGGCAGCCTCGGCGAGCTCGCCCGCGTCCATGTGTCGGTGCTTGCGGATCGTGGTGACGGCAACCACGGCGCCGATCAGCGCGAACACGGCGCTGACCCTGAGCGCAGCCTGGAAGCCGTCGATGAAGGACGAGGGATCCGGCCGGCCGCCGCTCAGGTCGACGTACGAGGCCACGATCGCGCCCATGACAGCGATCCCTAGGGCTCCGCCGACCTGGCGGAACGTGTTGAGGACGCCCGATCCGACTCCCGACTTCTCGACGGGGACCGAGCCGAGCGCGGCCGCCGTCATCGGCGTCATCACAAGACCCATTCCGAAGCCACCCACGACCAGGCCCGGGAAGATGTCCCAGAAGCCCGAGTCGAGGCCGAGGCGCGAGAAGATCGCGAGCGAGACGGCGAGGCAGAGCATCCCGGCGGTCATCAGAGCGCGCGAGCCGATGCGATCGGACGACTTCCCTGCAATCGGAGCGATGAGGATGATCAGGATCGTCATCGGAAGGAAGGCCGCGCCGGTCTTGGTCGCCGAGTACCCGAGGACGTTCTGCATGTAGATGGACATGAAGAAGAAGACGCCGAACATGGCGAGCGTCACGAGTAGCGCGACGACGTTCGCCCCGGCGAAGGTGGAGCTGCGGAACAGCGAGAGGTCGAGCATCGGCGAGCGCTGGTGCATCTCGAGCAGCACGAACAAAGCGAGCGAGACCGCGGAGAGTACGAACAGGCCGACGATGACCGGGTCCGTCCAGCCGTAGGCGTTCGCCTCGATCAACGCGAACGTCAGCGCGAAGAGCCCCACGCCCGAGGCGACCAGACCTGGGATGTCGAGCCTCTGCTCGTGGGAGGTGTCGCGCGTCTCGTCGATCACAAGCCGGCCGACGATCAGGCCGAGGATGCCGATGGGGACGTTGAGGAAGAAGATCCAGCTCCAGTCGATGTGCTCCGTCACGATCCCGCCGATCAGCGGGCCGATGGCAAGGGCCATCGCCGAGACGCCTGCCCAGATCCCGATCGCCATCCCGCGCTGGTGCGGCGGGAACGTGGCCGAGATGATCGAGAGCGTGGCCGGCATCATCAGCGCCGCCCCCACGCCCTGCACGGTCCGGGCGCCGATCAGGGTCTCGCCCGACGTCGCCAGCCCGCAGGCGAGCGACGAGAGCGTGAAGATCGCGAGCCCGATGAGGAAGACGCGCCGGCGTCCGAAGAAGTCCGCCATCTTGCCGCCCGAGAGCATGAGCACGGCGAAGGTCAACGCATAGGCGTTCACCGTCCACTCGAGCTCCGAGAGGCCGATCCCGAGGTCGCTCTGGATCGACGGGAGCGCGACGTTCACGACGGTGTTGTCGAGCATGATCATGAAGAGCGCGAAGGCGACCGCGCCCAGCGTCCACCACTTCCGGCTCTCCTCGGCGAAGATGCGTGCCTTCACGACGGTCCCTCCTTGACGTTCGGGGTCGACAGGCCGCGCGCCGCTGCGGGCGCGAGGCCGAAGACGATGGTGTGGACGAGCTCGCGCGCGAACAGCGCGGGGTCGGCGGGCTCCTTGCCCGCCAGCGCGTGCGTGAGCACCTGGTCGCGGCAGGCGCCGATAAGGATCGACGCGACGACGTCGGGGTGCGCGCGCTCGTCGATGCGCCCGAGCTCCTGCTCGGCGCCGATGTACGACGATGCGGTCCTGAAGATGGCGACGGGGCCGATCTCGCGCTCGCGCAGGCGCTCCTTGAAGCGCGCGAAGACGCTCCGGTCGCCCATGAGCGCGTAGAAGATCGGCTGGTTGTCGAGCAGGAGCTTGAGCAGCTCCTCGACCCAGGGAACGAGGTTGGCCTCGACCGTCTCCTCGCCGGCCTTCGAGGGCAGCTCGAGCAGGTCGGCGAAGTACGGCTCGCGCTCGACGATGACCGCGATGACGAGGTCGATCTTGTCCTCGAAGTGGACGTAGATCGAGCCCTCGGCGCAGCCGGCTGCGCGGGCAATCTCGCGCGTCGTCGCGCCAGCGATGCCGTGCTCCCGGATGAGCGTGTCGGCCGCCTCGATGATCCGGCGGCGCAGCGTGGGCTTGATCTCGACCGTCTCCACCATGAGTGAGCGCTCGCTCATTATGGGTGAGCGTTCACTCACTGTCAAGCAGGACCCGTTTCCGGCCTGGGCCGCTCCGTAGACTTGGCGGCGCTGTGGCGGAGGTCGTGTGGACACCGGACGAGGAGGCGCTCGAGCGCGCCAACGTCGTCCGCCTGATGCGGAGGCACGGGATCGACGACTACTGGGAGCTCGTCCGGCGCTCGCAGGACGACCCCGAGTGGTTCTGGCCCGCGCTGATCGAGGACACCGGCCTCGAATTCTCAACCCCCTGGGATCGCGTCTACGACGACTCGAGCGGGCCCGAGTGGACGACGTGGTTCCCAGGCAGCACCGTCTCCATCGCCCGCAACTGCGTCCACCGCTGGGCGGAGCGGACGCCCGACCGAGTCGGCGCCGTCTTCGCAGGCGAGGACGGGACGCGGCGCGAGCTGACCTTCGCGGAGCTCTCCCGGGACGTGACGCGGCTCGCGGAGGGCCTCGTGCGACTCGGGGTCGAGCCCGGCGACCGGGTCGCCATCTACCTGCCCATGTGCCCCGAGGTTGCGGTGGCCTCGCACGCGTGCGCGCACATCGGCGCGATCCAGATGCCGCTCTTCTCCGGCTTCGCCGCGCCGGCCGTGACGCAGCGGCTGCAGGACTCGGAGGCCAAGGTCGTGATCACCGCGGACTACTCGCTGCGCCGCGGGCACCGGCTGCCGATGCGCGAGACCGTCGAGGAGGCGGTCGGGCAGGCGCCGTCGGTCGAGCACATCGTCACCTGGGAACGCGATTCGGGCTGGGGCGCGATCGTCGAGGACAGCCCCGGCGAGCTCCCGCCGCTCGAGGTGGGCTCGGAGCACCCGTACCTCCTCACCTACACCTCGGGCACGACCGGCAAGCCGAAGGGCGTCGTGCACGTCCAGGGCGGCTTCCTCGTCTCCATCGCCCGCGAGGTCGCCTACCAGGCGGACGCGCACCCCGACGACGTCCTCCACTTCGCCACGGACATGGGCTGGATCATGGGGCCGTGGACGGTGGTGGGCGCGGGAGCGCTCGGCTGCAGGATCGTCTTCGCCGAGGGCGCGCCGGACAAGCCGGCCGACCGGCTCTGGCGCCTGGTCGAGTCCGAGCGCGTCTCGATCCTCGGCCTCTCGCCGACGCTCGTGCGGGCGCTCATTCCCCACGGCGACCCGACGGCCGACCTCTCCTCCCTCCGGGTCATGGTCACGACGGGCGAGCCCTGGAACCCGGATCCATACCGCTGGCTCTCCGAGAAGGTCGGTGGCGGGCGCTGCCCGATCATCAACTGCTCGGGCGGGACCGAGATCGGCGCGTGCTTCCTCTCGCCCACGCCGGCGATCCCGATCAAGGAGTGCTCGCTCGGCGGCCCCGCCATGGGGATGGCGATGGACGTCGTCGACGCCGAGGGGCATTCCCTCGTCGACTCGGGCGAGGTGGGCGAGCTCGTGTGCAAGCGGCCGTTTCCCGGCATGACGCGCGGCTTCTGGCGCGACCCCGAGCGCTACCTCGACACCTACTGGCGCCGCTTCCCCGGCGTGTGGGTGCACGGCGACTGGGCGTCGGTGGACGCGGACGGCTACTGGTTCCTGCACGGGCGCTCCGACGACACGCTCAACATCGCGGGGAAGCGCATCGGGCCGGCCGAGCTCGAGTCCGCCGCCGTGGCGCACCCCGCGGTGGCCGAGGCCGCGGCGGTCGGCGTTCCGCACGAAGTGAAGGGCGAGGTCGCCTGGATCTTCTGCGTCGCCTCGCCGGGCTTCGAGCCCTCGGAGGAGCTCGCCGCCGAGGTGGCCGAGCGCGCGGCCGCAGAGCTCGGCAAGGCCTTCCGGCCCGACCGCGTCGTGTTTGTCCCCGCTCTCCCGAAGACGCGGAGCGCGAAGATCGTCCGGCGCGCGGTTCGGGCCAGAGCGCTCGGCCAGGACCCCGGCGACCTCTCATCCGTCGAGAACCCCGAGTCACTGGAGGACATTGCTCGCGCCGTCTGAGTACGAGGGCACGCCCACCCGCGGCTATCTGGACAGCGCGACGTACGGGCTTCCGCCGCGCTCCACGCTCGACGCGCTGAACGCGGCGCACGAGGGCTGGCGAAACCGGCAGCGCTGGCGTGACTGGGAGGAGGACGGGGAGGCCTGCCGCGAGCTCTTCGCCGACCTTGTGGGCGCCCGCGCCGAGGACGTCGCGCTGATGCCGGCCGTCTCCGTCGGCGTCGGGCTCGTCGCTGCGAGCCTTCCGGTCGAGGCCGGATCGAACGTGGTCCTCTACGAGCGCGACTTCACCTCGGCCATGCTCCCCTGGCAGGCGCTGGAGCCGCGGGGAGTGGAGCTCCGGCTCGTCCCGCTGGAAGAGCTCGCCGACGCGGTGGACGAGCGCACCGCCGTCGTCTGCGTCAGTCTTGTCCAGTCGGCTGACGGGCGCGTGGCCGACCTGGACGCCCTGCGCGCGACGGGTGCCCGCATCTGCCTGGACGCGACGCAGGCTGTCGCCACGTTCCCGATCGACCTCACCGGGGTCGACTACCTCGTCGCGCACGGATACAAGTGGATGCTCTGCCCGCGCGGGCTCGGGTTCCTCTACGTCAGCCCCGATCGCCGGGACGAGGTCGGGCCATGGACGGCAGGCTGGAAGGCACGCGTCGATCCGTACGAGGACTACTACGGGATGCCCGAGATGCCGGACGAGGCGCGCCGCCTCGACGTCTCGGTGCCCTGGCTCTCGGCGGCCGGAGCACGAAAGAGCCTCGAGCTGCTCGTCTCCCTCGGGAACGACCGCATCGCCGAGCACAACCTCGCCCTCGCCCGCTCGCTGACCGAGAAACTCGGCTTGCCCGAGCCGGAGTCGCCGATCGTGCGCTTCCGCGTCGCCGACGCCGACAGAGCCGCCGCCAACCTGCAGGAGGCGGGCATCGCCTGCGCCGTCCGGTCGGGGTCGGTCCGCCTCTCCTTCCACCTCTACAACGACGAGGACGACGTCGAGCTCGCAGCCTCAGCCGTCGGGGCAGTCGAGTAGGGTGCCGGCGTGATCCGCCTGCTCGTGCGCATCGCGGTGGCGGCCGCCGCCAACGCGATCGGCCTGATCGTGGCCGCAGCGCTCCTCGACGGCGTGCACCTGAACGGCGCGGCCTTCTTCGTGGCGGTCGCGATCTTCACGGTCGTCTTCGCACTGCTCCACCCGTTCCTGCTCATGCAGATGCGACGCCGAAGGGGGCTGGCTTTCGTGGGAGCCGCGGTGCTCGCCACGCTCATCGCGCTCATCGCCGCGGACCTGCTGTCCGACGGCCTCACGATCGAAGGCGCCGGAACCTGGATCGCGGCGACGGTGATCGTCTGGCTCGCCGCTCTCTTGGCGGCGTTCATCCTGCCGTTCCTCGGGCTGCGGAAGTTCATGGAGGAGCGGCGGGACTAGTGGTTTTCGCCCTGTAGGCGAAAACAGCTACACTAGGGGCGAATGCGCCTCGCGCTCGCCCAGATCGACACCGTCGTCGGCGACCTCGACGGCAACCGCGACCGGATCCTCAGCCGCCTCGACGAGGCACGTGCCGCCGGCGCCGACCTCGTTCTCTTCCCCGAGCTCGCAGTCACCGGCTATCCGCCGGAGGACCTGCTCCTGCGGCCCAGCTTCCTCCGGGCCGCCAGGCAGACGCTGGACGAGATCGCAGCTGCCGCGAAGGGGATTTCCGCCCTCGTCGGCTTCCCGCACCTCGACCGCGACCTCTTCAACGCCTGCGCGGTGATCGTCGACGGCGAACTGAAAGCCGTCTACGAGAAGCACTTCCTCCCCAACTACGGAGTCTTCGACGAGGACCGGTACTTCCAGCCGGGCCGCGACCTCGTGCTCCTGCGCTGCGGCGAGACCCTCGTCGGCCCGACCGTGTGCGAGGACATTTGGCAGCCCGGCCCGCCCGCCACTGACCTCGCCCTCGCGGGCGCGCACGTGATCGCGAACATCTCGGCCTCGCCCTTCCATGTGGGCAAGGGCGCCGAGCGCGAGCAGATGCTGGCGACGCGCGCGCGGGACAACTCCTGCTGGATCGTCTATCTCAACGCCGTCGGCGCGCAGGACGAGCTGATCTTCGACGGGCAGAGCCTCGTGCTCGACGAGAACGGCGACGTGGTGGCGCGCGGCCCGGCCTTCGAGGAGGCGCTGCTCGTGGTCGACGTCGACGCATCGACCGCGGTCGGTCGGCGTCTGCGTGACGCACGCCGCCGTTCGCTCACCCGCGCGCTGGACGAGCTCCCCGATCCGCCCGAGATCGAGGTTCCCCTCGCGGACGCGGACGGGCGTCCGGCGGTGACACCAGTGGTCGCGCCGCTCCTGGACGACCTGGAGGAGATGCGCCTGGCCATCGAGCTCGGCCTCCGCGACTACGCGGAGAAGAACGGCTTCACCGACGTCGTGCTCGGGATCTCCGGCGGGATCGACTCCGCGCTCACGGCCGCACTCGCCGCAGAAGCGCTCGGCCCGGAGCACGTGGTCTGCGTCTCGATGCCGTCGCAGTTTTCGTCCGCGGAGACGAGAGCCGACGCGCGGGCCGTTGCCAAGTCGCTCGGCGCGCGGTTCCTCGAGATCCCCATCGACCCCGTCGTCGAGGCGACAGGCGCCGCGCTAGCGGAGGCGTTCGCCGGCACGGAGCGCGGCGTGGCGGAAGAGAACATCCAGGCGCGCGTACGCGGCCTGACCGTGATGGCTCTCTCGAACAAGTTCGGCTGGCTGCCGCTGGCGACGGGCAACAAGAGCGAGCTCTCCGTGGGGTACGCGACGCTCTACGGCGACATGGCCGGCGGCTTCGCGCTCCTCAAGGATGTCTACAAGACCGATGTCTACCGCCTCTCCGGGCATCTGAACGAGCGCGCCGGGCGGGAGCTGATTCCGGCCTCCGTGCTCGAGCGGGCCCCGAGCGCCGAGCTGCGGCCCGACCAGAAGGACGAGGACTCCCTGCCCCCCTACGCCGAGCTCGACGAGGTGCTCCAGGCCTACGTCGAGCTGGACAGCTCGCGCGAGGAGCTGACCTCCGACGGCTTCGACCCCGACGTCGTCGAGCGGGCCCTCGCGATGATCGACCGGGCGGAGTACAAGCGCCGCCAGGCCCCACCCGGGGTCAAGCTGCGCCCGAAGGCGTTCGGCCGCGACCGCCGCGTCCCGATCACGAATCGCTGGCGCGACTGAGGCCCCGGGCCTCGCGCGCGCTTGATTAACCGGGGCACCCCATCCCACCACCCGCTTTCGAGCGTAGCCACGAGAAGCGCGCACGTGGCGGCGCGCAATGTGAAAGAACGCGCGCGAAGCGCGGCGAAAGTGTCAGCGGCCGAGGTGCTCGGCTAGTCGCGTGAACCAGGCGAGCCGTTCGTCGTACGGCACAGCCGCATTCGCCGGTGACGTGGAGGGCAGCACGAACAGGGTCGTCGCGCCCAGCGCCCGCTCCTGCATGCCGAGGTCGCTGCGCGAGACGCCGAAGGCGCCCTGGTAGGACGACTTGCCGACGAAGGCGACCGTGCCGGGCTCGAGCTCCGCAGCCAAGCGCTCCAGGCGCTTGGCAGAGCCGGCGAAGTCGCCGCGGCGCAGGTCGCTCGAGCCCTTCGTCGTCCGGTAGGCGGCGTTCGTGAGGCCGTAGCCGAGCCCGAGCAGGTCCCACTGCTCGCTCGGATCGAGCAGGCGCGGCGTCAGGCCTGCGTCCGCGAGCAGTCGCCAGAAGTCGTTGCGCGGATTGGCGAAGTGGGAGCCGGCCGCCGACGAGCGCCGACCGGGGTTGATGCCGCAGAACACGCAGCGCAGGCCGGGCGCGAGGATGTCGGGTACGGCAGAGACCGCCTGCGCTGCCACAGCGATACTCTACGGTCGAGCAACCAGGAGGCAGAGATGGCGCAGGTCGAAGACAAGCCCGGGGTCGCGACCCGGACACTGAAGAACTACGTCGGCGGGCGCTGGGTCGAGGCCGACGGCGCCGAGACCATCGACGTCGTGAACCCTGCCAACGGCGAGGTCCTCGGACAGGCGCCGCTCTCCACGCGGGCCCAGGTGGACGCGGCCGTGCAGGCCGCACGCGCGGCCTTCCCCGAGTGGCGCGCGACCCCGCCGCTCGTCCGGGCGCGGGCGTGCTTCGACCTGAAGTACCTGCTCGACGAGGCGAAGGACGAGCTGGCGATGCTCGTCACCACCGACAACGGCAAGACGATCACGGACGCCACAGGAGAGGTGGGGCGCGGGATCGAGTGCGTCGAGGTCGCAACCGGCATCCCGTCGCTCATGCAGGGCTCCAACCTCGAGGATGTCTCGCGCGGGATCGACTCCGACATGATCCGGCAGCCGATCGGCGTCTTCGCGGCGATCACCCCGTTCAACTTCCCCTTCATGGTCCCGATGTGGTTCCTCCCTTACGCGATCGCGTGCGGGAACACGTTCATCTGCAAGCCCTCGGAGCAGGATCCCCTCGCCGTCGAGCGCACGTTCGAGCTGCTCGACGAGATTGGCCTGCCGCCCGGCGTCGTCAACCTTGTGCACGGCGGCAAGGAGTCAGTGGACGCGATCCTGGAGCACCCGGAGGTCGACGGCGTCTCCTTCGTCGGCTCGACGCCGGTTGCCCACTACATCTACGAGGTGGGCGCGAAGAACGGCAAGCGCGTGCAGGCGCTGGGCGGGGCGAAGAACCACGTCATCGTCATGCCCGATGCCGACCTCGACAGTGCCGTCGACGGCGTCCTCTCCTCCGCGTTCCACGCCGCCGGCCAGCGCTGCCTCGCCAACTCCGTCTGCATCGCCGTCGGAGAGATCTACGAGCCGTTGCGCGCGGCGCTCGCCGAGAAGGGCGAGGCCATGGTCGTCGACGTCGGCTCGAACCCGGACGCCGAGGTCGGGCCGGTCATCTCGGGTGCCTCGCAGGAGCGCATCCTCGGCTGGATCGAGAAGGGCGTCGATCAGGGCGGGACGCTTCTCCTCGACGGGCGCGGCCGCGGTTCCGAAGAGGGCAACTTCATCGGCCCGACGATCATCGAGTCGGAGCCGGGGCCGAGATCGTTGCGCGAGGAGATCTTCGGACCCGTCCTCACGCTGCTCAGGGCCGCCGACATGGACGAGGCGCTCGAGATCCTCAACTCGTCGTCGAAGGGCAACGCCGCATCGATCTTCACGACCAGCGGGGGCGCCATGCGACGGTTCCGCCACGACGCGCAGGCCGGGATGCTCGGCGTCAACATCGGCGTCGCCGCGCCGATGGCCTTCTTCCCTTTCACGGGCTGGAAGGACTCGTTCTTCGGCGACCTGCACGCCAACGGCTCCGACGCGATCGACTTCTACACCGAGAAGAAGGTCGTGATTACCCGCTGGCCGAAGATCTAGCGGGTGGCCAAGCAGTTCGAGTACGCGGCGAGCCTCGACGCCGAGGGACGACTGCTTGCGGGCGGGGAGGCGCCGCTCGTCCCGGGTGAGCCGTGGACGCCCGAGCACCTCGTGCTGGCCGGGCTCATGCGCTGCACGCTCAAGAGCCTGCGCTTCCACGCTGAGCGCGCCAACGTCTCCGTCCGCGGAGGCGCGGCGGCCGAAGCGATTGTCGGCAAGCGCGACGAATACGGCCGTTACGCGTTCGTCGAGATCGAATGCGGCCTCGATGTCGAGCTCGACCCGCTCCCGGAGGGGGACGCGCTCGTCGAGCTGCTCGACCTCGCCGAGCGCGACTGCTTCGTCGGCGCCTCCCTGAAGCTGTCGCCGCGCTACGAGTGGCGCGTGAACGGGGAGCTGATCCGGTGAGGATCCTCATCCTCGGCGGGACGCTCTTCGTCGGGCGACACCTGGTCGAGAGCGCCCAGGCGCGCGGCCACGAGGTGACGCTCTTCAACCGCGGGCAGACCGCGCCCGACCTCTACCCGGACGTCGAGACACTGCACGGCGATCGCGCCGCCGGCGACCTGGCGAGCCTTCGAGAGGGGAGCTGGGACGCCGTCGTCGACACGTCGGCGCGCGTGCCGCGCTGGGTGCGCGACGCGGCGATGCTGCTCGCCGACCGCGTCGGGCACTACACGTTCGTGTCGAGCTGCTCCGTCTACTCGGACACGACGCTCCCCGGCACGAACGAGTCCTCGCCGGTGCATGCGCTCGAAGACGAGACCACCGAGGAGATCACGAGCGCGGAGGTATACGGCGGCCTGAAGGTCCTCTGCGAGCGCGAGCTCGAGCGTGCCCTCCCGGGCCGCTCGCTCTCCGCCCGGGCAGGATTGATCGTCGGCCCGTACGACATGAGCGGGCGCTTCACGTACTGGGTGCACCGAATCGCGCGCGGCGGCGACGTGCTCGCGCCGGAGCCGCGCGTCCAGCCGGTGCAGCTGATCCACGCCCGCGATCTGGCCGACTGGCTGCTGGACATGGCCGAGAAGGGCGAGTCGGGCGTCTTCAACGCGACCGGGCCGGAACGGCCGCTGACCATGGAGGGAGTGCTCGAGGCGATCGTCGAGGAGACCGCGAGCGGCGCCCGGCTCGTCTGGGTCGACGAGGACTACCTGGTCGAGAACGGCGTGGAGGCCTGGAGCGACCTGCCCCTCTGGGTGGCGCCGGGCGGGAATCCCGAGGTGGCCAACTTCCTGGCGGTGGACGTGAGCAAGGCCGTCGGTTCGGGGCTTCGGTTCAGGCCCCTCGCGCAGACGATCCGCGACACGCTGGAGCAGGCCGAGACCTTTCCCCAAGCGGGCCTGGAAGAGACCCGAGAGCGGGAGCTCCTCCAGCGATGAGCGCCGTAGCCCTCGACGTGGCGGCCGTGCGCGCGCGCTTCTCCGCGCTCGATCGTCCGCTGGCGTTCCTGGATGCGCCGGGCGGCACGCAGACGCCGGACTCGGTCATCGAGGCGATGGCGTCCTACCTACGGGAGTCGAACGCGAACCTCGGCGGGCCGTTCGAGACGAGCGTGCGCAGCGATGCGCTGATCGTCACGGCGCACCATGTCGCGGCGCGCTTTCTCGGCTGCGAGGCGGACGAGGTCGGCTTCGGCCAGAACATGACCACGCTGAACTTCGCGCTCACGCGCACGCTCGGCCGCGAGCTGAAGGCCGGCGACGAGGTCCTCGTCACACGGCTCGACCATGACGGGAACATCTCGCCCTGGCTCGAGCTCGCGCACGACCTCGGCCTCGTCGTCCGCTTCGTCGACATCCGCGACGAGGACGCGACGCTCGACCTGGACGACCTGCAGCGGCAGCTCGGCGACCGGACGCGGGTCGTCGCCTTCCCGTGGGCCTCCAACGCGGTGGGGACGGTCACGGACGTACGCCGGATCGTCGACCTGGCGCACGAGGCCGGCGCGCTCGCGTGGGTCGACGCCGTCCACTTTGGCCCGCATGGGCCGATCGACGTCCGCGCCGTGGACGCCGACATCCTCCTCTGCTCGCCCTACAAGTTCTTCGGGCCCCATCTCGGGCTCTTCTACGGCCGCCGGGAGCTGATCGAGCACTGGCGCCCCTACAAGGTGCGGCCCGCCCCGAACGAGCCGATCGGCGCGCGCTTCGAGACCGGGACGCTCCCGCACGAGTCTCTCTCCGGTTTCTGCGCGGCCGTCGCCTACATCGAGTCGCTGGGCTGGGAGGCGATCACCGCCCACGAGCGCGAGCTGGGCGAGCGCTTCCTCACCGGCCTTCCGGAGGGCATCAGGCTCCACGGCCTGCCCGCGATGGATGGTCGCGTCCCGACCTTCGCACTCACAGTGCCCGGCCTCACCCCGGAGGAGGCCTCGGCGCGCCTGGCCGAGCGGGACATCGCCGCCTGGTGGGGCGACTACTACGCCTACGAGGTGATGCAGCGGCTCGGCCTCCCGGACGGCGCCCTGCGCATCGGGCTCGTGCACTACAACACCGCCGACGAGGTCGACCGCGCCCTGGCCGCCCTCGCCGAGCTCGTCTGATGCTCCGTCTCTACTGGGCGCGGAACGACGGCCTGGGCGGCCACGTCTTCCTGGGCCTGGCCGACCTGGAGCGTCTGGCGACCGAGATGAACGAGCAGGGGATGACCGGCTGGCTGGCCTTCGACCGCCTCGAGCCGGGAGCAACGATCCCGGCCGGAGCGGTCGACTACGCGCTCTCCCAGGCCTCGCCCGACCCGAAGACGCTCGACGACACGAAGCTCTGGCACGACTGGCTCGGATTCCTCGCCGGCGCCGCCGAGAACGGCGGCATCGTCGTCAGATAGATCGCTGCGCTGGCAAGATTGCGCCGGGAGCGCTCGCGCCAATCTCGAGCGAGACGCGGAGGCGAACCCAGACCGTGGAGGGAGACAGATGAGCCAAGCGCCGCAGGAACCCCCCGCCGGGCCCCCGAGTCAGCCGTCGCCGCCGACTGGAGGAGGCGGACGCAACCCCTGGGCGGTCGGCGCGATCGTGGCCGGAGTCGCCGCGCTCGCAATCGTCCTGTTCGTCGTGCTTCGCCCGGGCGACGAGGACGACTCGCCGGACACGACCGCCGCCGTGGAAACGACGCCCGAGACGACTACCACCGACGAGGCGACGACCGAGGAGGCGACCACCGAGGAAACGACGACGGAGGAGGACCCGACCACCACCGAGTCCGGACCGCCCTCGCCGCAGCGCGTCGTCGTCGTCGTGCGGAACGGACAGCCCGTCGGCGGCGTGAAGCACGCGGAGATCAAGCAAGGCGACCAGGTCCTCTTCATCGTCCGCAGCGACGTCTCCGACCACGTCCACCTGCACGGTTACGACCTCCTCGCTGACGTCGCACCCGGGCAGCCGGCGCGTATCGAGTTCCGTGCGACCCAGCCCGGTGTATTCGATGCGGAGTTGGAGGACCGCGTCGTCCTGATCGCCGAGCTCGAAGTTCGTCCTTGACGGCGACTGATCTGGCACTGCCGCTCGCCCACGGGCTGGGCGGGGTCCGAGACCTGCCCGTCCCCGGGTGGCTCTTCTACTGGGGCGCCTCCATCGTCCTCGTGGCCTCCTTCCTCGCCCTCTGGGCGCTCTGGCAGCGGCCCCTCCTGGCCGAGGCAAGCCGCGGCCGGCCGGTGCCGCGGCTCGAATCGATCGTGTGGAGCCGAGCTCTTCGGATCCTCCTCGGCACCGCCTCGTTCGCCCTGTTCATCCTGGTCTTCGCCGCGGCCGCAATCGGCGACACATCGCCCGACGACAACCTCGCACCGCGGTTCGTCTTCGTCTACTTCTGGCTCGGCGTCCCGGCGCTCAGCGCCCTGTTCGGCAACGTCTGGTCGGTGCTGAGCCCGTGGCGAGCGGCCGCCGACGCCGCCGCCTGGATCTCGGAGCGCACCGGGCTCCGCTGGGACACGCCGTTCGCGTACCCGGAGCGCTGGGGGCGCTGGCCGGGCACCGCCCTCCTGCTCGCCTTCGCGGCCTTCGAGCTCGCCTACTGGGACAACAGCAACCCGCGCGCGATCGCGGTCGCGATCGTCCTCTACAGCCTCGTGACCTGGCTCGCGATGCTCGCGTACGGCCGCGACGAATGGACGGAGAACGGGGAGGGCTTCGCCGTCTACTTCGGCCTGCTCGCCCGCATCGCGCCCTTCGGCGAACGAGACGGGCGCCTGGTGGCCCGCTGGCCGTTCACCGGCCTTGCGAACCTCGACGCACGGCCGGGGACGCTCGCGTTCATCGCGGTCATGCTCGGCTCGGTCGCCTTCGACGGCTTCAGCCAGACCGACTACTGGGCGGTCGAGGTGCGCGCGAAGCTGACGCGGGAGGTGATCGAGCGCTCGCCGACGCTTGCCGACGTGGTCGGGGGCCTCGTCGCGCTCACGGGCCTCCTGCTCATGGTCGGGTTCGTCGCGCTCGCCTACATCGTCGCCGTGAGGATCGCAGCGCGGATCGTGCACTACGGCGGCGACCTGACCGATGCGTTTCTCGGCAGCCTCGTTCCCATCGCGCTCGCCTACGTCGTCGCGCATTACTTCTCGTTCCTCGTGCGCGAGTCGCAGTACCTGGCCATCTACGTCTCCGACCCGTTCGGCTTCGGGTGGGACCTCTTCGGGACGGCCGACGTCACGCCGCGCATCACGGTCCTCGCGCCGCAGACGATCTGGTACGTCCAGGTGGCGGCGCTCGTCATCGGTCACGTCGCCGGGCTCGTCCTCGCCCACGACAAGGCGGTCGAGCTCTTCGAGTCACCGCGCAAGGCGGCCATCAGCCAGTACGCCATGCTGGCGCTGATGGTCACCTACACGTGCGCCGGGCTCTGGCTGCTGTCGCGCTAGCCGGTCAGCTGTACGACTGCCGAGCCGCGTCCCAGCGCGGCTCGTCCCAGCGGATCTTGTCCGGGTTGATGCCCTTCTTCTCCGCCATCGCGAGGGTGAGCAGCTGGAAGCGCACGATGTCCACCACCGGGTGCTCGGTGGGGACGAGCGTCGTCTCCGCGCCGATCTCGCCGAGCGCCTTCACGACGTCCGCGGCCCGCTCGGCAGCGCGGCCCTCGCCCGCGAGGACGAAGACGCGGACGGTCTCGTCGATGGCGGCGAAGTAGCCGTGCAGGATCTGCTCCGTGTGGTGCGCCTCGGCGGCGAGGCGGGCGCCCTCGCGCAGCTTCAGCACGGCCTCCTGGGCGGTCGGCCAGTCCTTGCCGGCGCCGACCACGGCGACCCTCTCGCCCTCGAAGAGCTCGAGCGGCTCCTCCTCAAGTACGCGCTCGACCGCGGCGGGCAGTCCGCTGACGTCCTCGCCCCGCAGAGCGGCGAGCGCGGCCACCGCGGCGGTGTAGCTCGCCGTGTGGCAGTAGGACTCCTCGATCTCGGGCGTGACGACGAGCACCTCGTCGGCGAGGCCGGCGAGCGTGCTCTCCTCCTTCCCCGTGATCAGCCAGGTGGGCCCGGAGAAGGCGCGCACGGCCTCGACCGCGAGCGCCGTCCCGCCCTCGTGGCTGATGACGACGAGGAGGTCGGCGTCCGGTGGGTCGAGCACGGCCTCGAGCGACTGCATCGCCTCGCCCCCCGTTTGTGCGGCATGAAACGACGTCCCGCAGCCGGTGAAGACGGCGAGGCCATCGGGAAGCCTCCTGTCTCCCACGCGCTCGGGCACGCCGCGGAGCCACTCGGGCTGCGCATAAATGGCCTTTCGGGTGTGGTCGCCGGGCACCGGAGCCGCGAAAGTACCATGCGGGAGATGGAGGGCTACCGCTTCATTCACGCGCGCGACGTCGAGTTCCGGGACGTCGACGCGGCCGACCACGTCAACAACGCGGTCTACCTGACGTATCTGGAAACGGCCCGGATCGCGTACCTGATCGACGTGCTCGGCCCGCAGTTTGCGTACGAGCTCTCCCTCATCCTCGCCCACATCGCGGTCGACTTCCGCTCGCCCGCGCGCTTCCCGGAGAGGCTCGAGATCGGCGCACGCGTCACGCGCATCGGGACGAAGAGCTTCCAGATGGAGCACGATATTCGCGGCGGCGACGGACGCCTGGTCCTCGAGGCCACGTCCGTCCTCGTCGCCTACGACTACGAGGCGGGCGCCGCAATGGCGGTGCCGGAGGACTGGCGCACCCGTCTCGACGCCTATGAAGAGAGGAGCTCTGTGGCTACCTGATGCCGAACGCGTTCTCCAAGACCACCCTCCCGAACGGCCTGCGCGTCGTGACGGCCGACATGCCGAGCGCCAAGTCCGTCGCGTGCTTCGTCATGGTCGCGGCCGGCTCGCGCTACGAGACGCGCGAGACGAACGGGATCGCGCACTTCGCCGAGCACATGTTCTTCAAGGGGACCGAGAACCGGCCCTCCGCCCGGGACATCGCCGGCGAGATCGACTCGATCGGCGGTGAGTTCAACGCGTTCACCGGCAAGGAGTACACGGGCTACTACGTCAAGTGCGCGGCCGAGCACCGCGACACTGCTCTCGACGTCCTCGTTGACATGCTTCGCCACTCGAAGTTCGAGGCCGAGGAGATCGAGCGCGAGAAGGGCGTGATCGTCGAGGAGATGAACATGTACTACGACACGCCCCGCGACTACGTGGACGGCGTGTACGACGACCTCCTCTACGGCGACCAGCCGCTCGGCTGGGACATCATCGGCACGAAGGACACGGTGCGCGCGGCCACGCGCGAGACCTTCCTCGGCTACCTCGACCGGTGGTACCGCGGCCCTCGCATGGTCGCAGGCGTCTCGGGCGCGGTGGGGAGCGATGCGGTCGACCGTGTCTCCGCGCTGCTCGGCGACGTGCCGAACGGCGCGACCGGCTCCCCCGACCCCGTCGCCTGGGAGCAGGATGCGCCGCGGGTCAAGATCCACACGAAGACCTCCGACCAGGCGCACGTTCGCATGGGCGTGCACAGCTATCCGATCGGCCATCCCGACCGGTACTCGCTCATGCTCCTCGCCACCGCTCTCGGCGGCGGGATGTCGTCGCGGCTCTTCACGGAGGTGCGGGAGCGGCGCGGCCTCGCCTACTACATCTACGGCTACAACCAGGCCTATACAGACGCCGGGACGCTCTTCGCGCAGGGCGGCGTCGACATCAACCGGATCGACGACGCCGTCGCCACGATCGTTGGCGAGTTCGGCCGCATCGCCGCGGAGCCGCTCGAGCGGGACGAGCTCGAGAAGGCGCGCAACTTCGCCAAGGGCCGCCTCGTGCTCTCGCTGGAGGACCCGAAGGGGATGATCGCCTTTGCGCTGCGCGACGAGGTGCTCGAGGGCAAGCTGCGGGAGCCGGACGAGGTGCTCGCGGCGCTCGACAAGGTCACCGTCGAAGACGTGCACCGCGTCGCTCAGGACATCGTGCGCCAGGATCGGCTCAACCTCGCGCTCATCGGGCCCTTCGACGAGCCGGATCGCTTCCAGAAGCTCCTCGAGCTGGAGGTCGCCGCGTGACGCGCGAGCCGATGCGCTGCCCCAACTGCAACTCCCGCCTCGTCGAGGTTGAGCGGAGCGAGATCCTCATCGACGCCTGCCCCGAGTGCCGCGGCATCTGGCTCGACCGCGGCGAGCTGGACAAGATCCTCGTCCGCGAGCGCAGCATGAGCGCGGGCGATCCCGACGAGGACTTCTTCGCCGAGGTCGAAGGTCGGCGCGGTCCGGCCAAGTCGGCGACGGCCGAGCGCGAACGCCACGAGGACGAGCCGCGCGGGAAGCGCAGGAAGCGCAGCTTCTTCGAGGATCTGCTCGACTTCGACTAGACCCGGGCCGTTGCCTGCTCGGTGAGGGCGGCCAGCCGGGCCCGCACACGATCGTCGAAGAGCCCGCGGACGGCAAGGGTCGTCCGGCGGCACGCGACGTCCTCCGGCGTCAGCGCCCACTCGCGCTCGACGGCTCGGTACGCCTGCGCCCAGACGTCGGGCCCGTCCGGGTGGATGCGCTCGAAGGCGTCCGGGGCCGACCCTTGCCCGGCGAGCGCCGGCGCCTCGCTCCCGTAGAGGCCGAGCAGGTGCGAGCGAAGCTCGGGGTCGTCGGGCAGCGCCGCGCTCCCGGCCGCCGCCTCCGTGAGCGCGCAGGCGCTCGGCCGGAGCGTGCGCGGCCGGACCTCCGGCGGAAGGCGCCGGAGGGCGTCGACGGCGATACGCCTGTGGGTCGTGAGCTTCCCGCCCGCCACCGAGACCAGGCCGGTCGGGCCCACGCTCACGACGTGG
>Ga0193741_1000060_pt1 | contig 24509 bp, 24 predicted proteins | sample L2s2metaG_FD_143059 | JGI IMG/M metagenome (GOLD analysis project Ga0193741, IMG submission 143059) | Soil microbial communities from a riparian zone of the East river system, Colorado, United States - L2s2 | ecosystem: Environmental > Terrestrial > Soil > Riparian zone | place: USA: East River...
ATCCATGATTTTTACAATTTTTTTAGATGCCATTTCTCCCAATGAACCACCCAAAACCGTAAAATCATATGCATATACAAAGATTTTTCTACCATTAATTGAACCAAATCCAGTTATTACTCCGTCTCCATAGAATTTTTGAGTTTCTGGATCATCACTCCTATGAGTCACATATTTGTCCAATTCAAGAAAACTTCCTTCATCAAGAAGAAGATCAATTCTTTCTCTAGCTGTGAGTTTTCCTTTAGAATGTTGAGCATCAATCCTCTCTTTACCACCCCCCGATTCAGCTAAATTTTTCAATTCGTATAATTTCTTTAACTTATCTTCGTGCATGGCTTCAGCATTTATCGCGATAATCTAGTATATATATATAACAAAAAATACGGCTGTCTTATTTTAACGAAACAGTATTACGTATGAAATTCCTATTCTAGTTTCTGTTATTACGATTTGTTAGAAACAGAAGATCCACAATTATAGTTATGTATTCTTTGTTTTTGTATTTTCTTGATCAGCCTGCGAAATACATCGCAAGTACTAACAATTTTTAGAGATGAGAAAAAGGAATAATGTTGCTGTATGTAACTGGGTTTAAAGATCTACTTATTCTCTATATACAAAACCAAAAGAATAGTATTGTTTCAAACCTATTTTAGTTAATATCAAAGATTCTTACCAGTTTTAAAGAAGGCATAGAATTTGTGCCTTTATCATAGATCAGACTATGGTTCATACATGTTGTAAACATGTATGGATATGGATTGGATTGCAATAGAACCTGTCCATCGTAAAACAGTGTTAGGAATCCATCTATCTGAAGAGAGAAACATGTTTGTAGCAGTAAAAAAAATTATTTGATCCCTTGTCTCCAAGTATGGTAAACATGCAATTTATACATAGATGGTGGTCTAGGGTAGCTACAAGCACGCAACTTTCTACATCTAAAACATAGATTACGGGATAGAGATTCCAAAAAATTTTATATAATTATATAGTTTTATCTTAAAAAAATAACTTTTACTCACGTAACTGGGATCGTCCCCCTTGAGCTCTTCTGAACACACTCATACCAAGATTATAGTTTTCGAATAATGTTTTTAATGTCTCAATTTCATTAGACAATAATTCTATTTCATATTTAGTTTTTTGTGGATTTTCTAATAATAGATCCAATTTTTGCTTTTTTTCGAATAGCAATTTTGCAATATTATGTTCATATTCACTTGACATTTTGGTTATATTGTATTTATGAAGATTTTAATTTTGCTATCTTTTTTATTTTTTCATACATTATTTCATTATAGCTTAAATAAGATGTAGGATTTTCCAAACAGGATTTACACAAGAATATTGAATTTTCTTGACTTTCATGATATAAAAATTCGTTTAATAAAGAAATAGAAATATTATTAACACTTTTGCACAAAAAACACTGTAATTGTAATCCTGAATATTTCTCAACTTGTTCATTCGCCGTATCATTATTGTTATTTATCTTACAATCTAAGTGTTTGATTTGTTTTGTTGATTTCGACCATAAAGCATATTCACCAGTGGAAATTGGGTTTTTACAACTTTGACATTTTCCTTTAAATTTTACCAATAATTTTATCCAATCAGGTTCGCTCATATCGTTTAGACCTCAAAATTTCTTTCTGGATAATTTCTACAAATTTTTCATCTAACATGAGACTAGAAATCAAGTCATGAATATCTATTTTAAACTCATGAATAATTTCGAGCAGATAGGGAAAAAATATCATTCCAAAAGTACTAGATGAAACGTGAAACGACAAAGATAACTTAGAAATCAAACTACGCAAAGGTACACCTCTAGAAAATACTTGACCCATTACGGGCCAACTAATTCCATATTGATGATAAGTTATCATTTTATTTTGTATATTTTCATATAAAAGTTGAATTATTACATTATTCATATATCTTAATAAATTCCAGTTTCTATTTTTGTTTATCCGTGCAACATGTAAATCAATTTGTGAAAGACTATCTAATAGGAGAGATAAATTAGCAATATCTAGATTAGAAGATACAATGCTTGTAAATAACGAATTGATTATATCTTTTCTTCGTTCTTCAGCAGATAAACCATATCTTGGATCAGGATATTTGCCATCTAAAGATAACAAAATCTTTTTAGCATGATCCTTTTTTGTACTTTGAAAAAATTCATTTAGACCTTCAGAAATATCGACTTTAAATGTTTCATGGACAAATTTGTCGTAGCCCATGCTTTTAGATTGAGCTAGATTAAGCATTGTTCTTACATCACCATTACTTTTTTCCACTATCCATTTTTTATCATCAAAAGAGAGAGAATTACCTTGTTTAAATAATACATAATTTAAAAACATCATCAAGAGGTTTGCAGATATATGTTGAAATTTAAATATTTTGCATAGTTTAGATAAATTTTTTAATTTAATATTATTAGAATTAGCCACAAATATGATTGGAAAATTGGAGGCTTTTACAATATTGATAAGAATTTCGAGTCCGCCGCTATCTTCCCTTCCATAAATACCATCTACCTCATCAAAAAACAAAAGGATTTTTTTTCCAAATAGACTAGTGTTATTATAAAGAGGAGTTATTAATTTTTCTAATAGGGGACCGCTTCTTGTATCACTGGCATTTAATTCTATTAGATCATAGTTCAAAAGTGAAGATAATATTTTAACAATTGTTGTTTTCCCAACTCCGGGGGGTCCTATTAAAAGTAAAGGTTTAGTTCCAGGAAACCATTTTACCAACCATTTTAGTACATTAAGCCTAATTTCTTCATTGCCAATAATGTGTTCAAAATTTTTTGGTCGGTATATTTCTGTCCAGTACATACTATATCAAAAGAATATACTAAATGAACTTCCGTGTGAGGGGATGAATAGTTCTTTCGAAATATTTAAAGAGATCTCGTTTCGTGATATCATGATACCAATATTGATTATAATGGCTTACCGTAAGAAATAAAAATATTAAAAATGGTTTAAGTTCAAATTCTTCCGGAAGAAATTCCAGTGCAAGCTTTGCTTCATCCAAATATATCTCGCTTTTCTTAAGGGTTAGGTGAAAACCTTTTCTAACATCATTAGCAATAAGTGAATAATACAAGGGCCAAGAAGGTATCTTAATTGAGCCTTCATTGATTGCATCTTGCATCTCGTTTCCACAGCCTACCGATTCGCTTGCTTTTGACATTCCTAAATGATAAATTTCACTTAGTGGTGTCTGGTTTAAGGCCATATTTCTGCCAGCAGTACCCATAATGGAGCGGTATTTTTTATAACAACCAATCATAAGTTCATCAGTAATTGATTCTGGTTTCATCTTTAATTTATGATCTATTAGTTGACCTATTCTAGCATCTTTAAATCCATCTTCAAAAGCCTTGAGAACTGAGTCACCTCCTTGAGAAATTTTTTCTCTTGCTATATCCAAAATATATGGATTCATTAATCTATAGTCATCTAAATATTCCAGATCTTCATCTTTATCCATAATTCTATCCATAGGTTCACTCAAGTCTATAGCTATGATATGCCCATCTATAATAGAAGTTCGTAGTTCATTGGAAAGATCTTCTTTAAAATATGATACCGAGCCATCAAATAACGCATTAAACACAGGAAAAGTCATTTTAACAAAATTAGAGTCCAATATTCTTTGGACTCTATCGGCAAGAATTTCTGGTCTAGAAAGACGAGTTTTAATATCTTCAACTTTTGAGGTGTCAAGTTCCATATCTTGTGAACCAACTTCGTCTGCAAATTGAGATAGTGTTGAATTTGGAGAAGTGTCAGAAATTATGCGTCGATGTAAGGAAAGAAGAAACCGCTTAGTGAAATCTTCAAATTCACTTTCATATTTAAGTTTGTACTTAGTATATTGCTTATAGCCTTTCTCTCTTAAGATGGCCTGTTTAAGTATCTCCTTACCAGCCTTTGTACTCATTAAAGCTCCTTTGGAAAAAATAAAGTCGTCTTTGCTACTCATTTATAATGAGTGGAGTAGTAATTGCCATTATTTATTAACGTTCATCTTTTGATAAAAATTCATAAAAGAATAATAAACAGGATAAAAAAATGGAAAAAATAAAAAAATAGTTATCTTGAAGCCATGGCAATACGTTCCTGTTCGTTTTTCTTCTTTATTGCATGACTTGACATATCATTGTTTGAGGCTAGAAGAATTTCTTTGGCTAATGCTTCTTCTATCATTTGAGGAGAAGAATAAGTCGATTCTCTTACTCCTTCAGCGATGAAGCGAAGTGCTAAATCAAGACGTCGGAGAGGAGAAACATCTACTGAAACGTGATAGACAACACCACCGTATACAATTCTAGTCGTATCCTCATTTGGAGAAGAGTTTTCTATAGCCCTTACTAATAATTCGACAGGATTTTTTCCGGTTTCTAAGTGTATTATTTCGAAAGCGGTTTTAACAACATTTAGTGATTTTGCTTTTTTTCCACCCATTCGACCAGTATTCTTTGCATATTTTTTTCCGAAACGCATTAATTTATTTGCTAATCTTTCTATTAGATTCACTTCAGCTTTTTTTAGTCTTTGATGTTCATGTCTCCCAAAAGATACAGGAATTACCATTGAGGGATTTAGAGAAATAACCCGAGTTAAGCCAGGATCATTAATTTCGATATTAGAGGTCTCCCATTTGTTAAATAACAATATTTTTATATTTTCTTTTCCGCTCATGTTTATCGCCTGGGTTTTTCCTTTCTACCGTAAACTAATTCCTTTAACGATACACCATTAACTTTGAATACCTGCCATCGTACACCTGGTATGTCACCCATTGCACCTCCCATTGAACCTCCAATGCCCTCTACTATTACCTCATCGTGTTCATCAACAAAATTCAAAGCACCATCTCGAGGAAGAAATGCAGTTATTGATTTTCCATTTTTTATTAATTGAATTCTTACACATTTACGGACCGCCGAATTAGGTTGTTTTGATTCTATACCGACTTTTTCTAAAACAATACCTCTAGCTTGAGGAGCTCCTTCCATAGGATTAGTTTTCTTGTCAAGTAATAATACTCGTCTCTTATAATATTTGTTTGCCCATCTGGAACGTTTTCTTTTTGATTCAAGTACACGTCCAGCGAACAAGCCCAAAGGAGATTTAGCCATTTTACATATTCACACCATTATTATCATTAGTAGTTGTTTGTTCAGGACTCAATATAAGAACATTTGATATGTGGAAATAACGCTTTGCAAGTAACCTAGCTTTTTCAGCATTTCTACCTTCTTTTCCAACTACAACACCCTTTTTTTTTGAATCAACAACAACAATTGCCTGTTTTGTACCATCTATCCTTTTATTAATCTTTATTTCATTAATCATATTGGAATTGAGAATATTTTTTAAAAATTCATCTTCGTTATCAGAATATTCAACTAATTCTATTCTTCGAGGAATAACATTTTGTAGTTGTTTTATCGTTGTTCCTCCTTTACCAATAGCAAGGCCCATTTGACCCTTATTTACAACAAAAATCACTCTATCCATTTTTTCATCTACTATACAATCTCTTGCAGTAGCGCTAGTAATGCTTTGAAACAAGGAAATAAGCCTAAGTTCATCAGATGTTAATTTTATTTTTTCAATCATTATACCATAATACCTCTAGTTCCAATTTTGAATTGTCATACATCAAATAATAACATGCTGTGTAATAAAGTATAATTTATATTTTAATGATATTTTTGGGAGGGTCGATAAAATCATTATGGAGATAACCACACATTATATTCTGGCTTTTAAAGACTATAATTGCTTTTTCAGATACTCTTTCTCATTAAATTATTGATTGGAAATAAAAAAAATAAATAACACAACAAGCCTCCAAACATTGATAATCCCAAAATCAAAAATAAATCCAATGTTGAAAGATAATTTTCTTCATTACTATTTTATAGTAATAGTCTATATTTTAAAAGAAGGATTAAATTATTAAAAGATTCTGATAATTATATATATTCTAGTGTGAAAAAAATTAAAAAAATTTAATATGAAATTACTGCGTGTTTAATAAGGCATTTACATCTTCGTCTTCTACAGATTTAAGTGCTACTGTGGAAATTCTATAAGGTTTATTAAAAAGTCGTCCTAATTTTATCGAATTGTCAGTATAATAATAAAGAGGAACTTTAAATTCTTTACAGGTCTTTTCAATAAATTGTTTATCTGTATTGCGGAGAGAATTAGAAACGATAATTAATTTTGACCCTTTTACATTAGATCTAACTTCTTTTACTCCTTCCTTATACTTATTTGACGATTTTGCGTCTTTAATTATTTTCTCCAGGTTCTTCATTTTGTTCATTCACTTTCATATACAGGTCAACCATTCCCGTTCCAACAGGTACAGTTGCTCCTACAATGACATTTTCTGTAACTCCTTTTAATGCTTCCGTTTGCCCTTCCATAGATGCTTTTGCAATGGTTGGAACCGTAATTTCAAAAGCAGCCCGTGCCAAGACAGAAGTCTTAGTTCCAGCTATCCCATGTCTTCCGATTTGCTGAAGGTAGCCTTTAGATGTCATTAAATCAGCTACTAGCATGATATGTCGTATATCTACTTCAAGTCCTTGTTCTTCCAGAGTGTTAGTAACTTCTCGTACAAGAGCCGTTCTAGCTGCTTCTATTCCTAAAGTTTGCCATATTTCATAAACATTATTTGTTGTAACCCGTGAAAGATCAATTCCATCGACATAAATTATCTTAGATAGATTCGATCCAGCAGTTTGGATTACCCATTCCTCGTTTTGTTTAACTATGGTAACTCGTTCAATATCTGGTACACCTTTTATTCTAGTATTGAGTAGCTTATTTTTTAATAGTAACAAGGTTTGAGCATCCAATTCTTCATTCATCTTTAAAACAATAGTCTTTTCCTGTTCATCAAGAGTAGAATCATATTTCTTTTTAGAGCCCTTTAAAATTTCAAAAATGTCAGTCAAAATACAACCTCTGTCATTTAATTTACTCTCAGAAAAGGTTAGTTTTATGATTCCACTATAATCAATATCTGTCTTTTCGACAACATCAATAACCTTAGTATGTATTATCTCTTTTGCAACACTTAAGGCTTTTTCTCTTGAAATACGATGTTCTTCATCTAAGTAAATATCCATTGTAGGGGTTATAGGCTTTTTCCTAGCATCTACTAATTCAATTAAACGTGGAAGTCCTAGTGTTACATTTCGTTCTTTAACTCCTGCGTAATGAAACGTTCTCAAAGTCATCTGTGTACCAGGTTCTCCAATAGATTGAGCAGTAACTACTCCTACTGCCTCTCCTGGCTCAACCATGGCTCTTTCTGTCAAATCAATAATTTTTTTGATAACCTTCTCTATTCCTTGTTTACTCAGATTGTTTTGTAGTAATATATTTTCAATATTACTTTTTGATTTTAGATTAAAATTAGAAATATTCTGATTTAATATATGTCTAATTTCTTCTTCATTTGCTCTTGTTCCCTCATCAACAACTGATTCACTCTCAATTATTCTTGAAATATTAACTGCTTCACCATGGTCACTTTTTGCAGGATCAATTCCATCCTCTCCATATAGATATTGAATAATATTACCATGAGGATCTCTTACAGTACTATCATATTCGAGTTTCAAATGTTCAAGAGCGTTGATTAATCTTCTTTGCATATATCCTGATTGTTGGGTTCTAACAGCAGTGTCCACTAAGCCTTCTCTTCCTCCCATTGCATGGAAAAAGAATTCAAGGGGAGTAAGCCCATCGCGGTAATTTGATTTAACAAAACCTTTTGCATCAGGATTTGTATCATTTATTTTGAAATGTGGTAATGATCTATTATGATAACCTTTATGGATCCTTTTTCCTCGTATAGATTGTTGACCTAAAACTGCTGTCATTTGCCCAATATTTAATGTGGAACCTCTTGCACCAGTAGAAGCCATGATAACCCCCGCATTATCATTTGGAAATGACCTATCAGCAATTCTACCAGCTCTATCTCTGGCTCTGGAAAGTTCATTCACAAGGTATAATTCTAAGGCTTCTTCTGGAGATAATCCTCTAGTCAAGGGTAATGTACCTTCTTTGTATTGTTGAATTAACTCACCGATCTTATCGTATGCTTTCTTAATTACTTCAGTAATTTCTTTATGTGTATCTTCTGATAGCCATAAATCTGAATAACCATATGTGAAACCTCTATGAGTGATAAAGGTTTTTAACATTACTAAAATAGAATTAAGGAATTGCTGTGCTACATCATTTCCATAATCCTTCGCTATTCGGTGTAAAACACTATCAGGTTCTTCAGCCCCTATCGACGCTTTATCTATGACACCACTAATCAATTCTCCATTTTTAATTACAACATCTTTTCCTTCTCCCTTAATAGATTTGTTCCATTTTGAAGTAATAATGAAATTGAAGTCCTTTGGAAGAAATAAAGAAAATAGTTGTTTACCAGTATATAATTTTGTACCATCTTTCTCTCCTTTAGGCTCAGGAAGAACCCCTGCATAGCCTCCTAATAATGCTAAATTAAAGAATTCCTCCTTAGAGAGAAAGCTTTCGTCACTTGTTAAGATATAAGCTCCTGTAATGAAGTCACGAATACCTCCAATTATAGGCCCTCCATACCTTGGAGATATTAACTGATCTTGAACACTCATCAATAAAGCAGCTTCAGATCTTGCTTCTTCGCTTTGTGGAACATGCAGATTCATTTCATCACCGTCAAAATCTGCATTATAGGGAGGGCATACAGCAGGATGAAGTCTAAAAGTTCTATAAGGGAGAACTCTGACATAATGTGCCATTATTGACATTCTATGTAATGAAGGTTGTCGATTGAAAATAACTATATCAGAATCGGATAGATGTCGTTCAATAATGTAACCTGGTACGATGGAATCAGCAACCATTTGTCTATCATTTACATAATCAAGTCGTATTTTGACTCCGTCTGGTCTAATGATATAATTAGCTCCAGGATAGTTGTTTGGTCCGTTAAAAACTAATGTTTTTAATTTGTCTATATTCCAATTTGATACTGTTTCAGGAATGGTCAATTTCTTTGCAACTTCATATGGAATACCTACCTCTGAAATAGCAATATTTGGATCCGGTGAGATAACAGTTCGACTTGAAAAGTCAACTCGTTTGCCAGACAAAGAACCCCTAAATCTACCTTCTTTACCTTTTAGTCTTTGAGTTAGAGTTTTTAATGGTCTTCCTGATCGATGATGAGCCTGTGGAATTCCCGATACTTCATTATCAAAATAAGTCGTAACATGATACTGCAATAGATCTACCAAGTCTTGGACAATTAATGGAGGAGTACCCGCTTCTTTACTTTCTTTTAGTCGTTGATTTACACGGATTATATCTACAAGCTTATGAGTTAAATCATCTTCAGAGCGAATCCCTGTCTCGAGAATAATAGAGGGTCTAACAGTGACTGGAGGCACCGGTAGAACTTGAAGGACAAACCATTCAGGACGAGCAGTAGAAGGATCATATCCTAGCAGTTTTAGATCGTCATCACTAATATTTGATAATCTTTCTCGAATAGTAATTGGTAATAGTCGATTTTCTCCAGCATCGGTCTTTTCTACAAAAATAGTAGGTTTAGTAAAGATAAGGTCATATTGTTCCTTTTGACAATGAGGACAAATTTTAATTTTTTTAGATTTTTCTATTATTTCATCTTTGATATTATCTAATGTGATAACAGCATAGGAGGCTTTGGCATTTCTGATATCTCTATAAGAATCTAGTTCTGAGTTTTCTAATTTAATTCTATTACAAGATCTACAGGTTGTAAGTAATAATTTATGAATATCATCTACAAATGCTATATGTAATACCGGTTCTGCTAATTCTATGTGACCAAAGTGACCAGGGCATTTTACAGAAGTATTTCCACATGTTATACATTTTTGTCCAGGTTCAAGAGTTCCTAAGCGATTATCCATCAATCCTCCCTGCACAGGCATTCCATCTTCATCATAGGTCTCAGGAGCAGTGATTTCAGCAACACTAAATTTTCTAATTTCTATCGGAGACCAAACGCTAAATTTTATAGCTCCTAAATTTTTAATTGATTCTTCCACATCTTTTCACCTTATCTATAACTTGTCTTTTGGAATAAGTCGTGGAGCTATATTGAGACTCATCATTTCTTGAAGTAGTAATTTAAAGGCATATGCAATAACAACAGTGGAAATTTTTGCTTTATCTCCACAAACTCTGCAAATGTACCTTCGTTGCTTAATATCATAGTATGACAATAGGCCACAACGTTCACATACATTTACTTCCGCTTTATCTGACTCTTCTAGTAATCGATCTTTTAACATCATTGATGCCCCATATGCAATAAGGCAATCTCTTTCCATTTCTCCAAATCGTAGCCCACCTCCTCTTGCTCGACCTTCTGTAGGTTGTTTAGTTAACATTTGAACTTGTCCTCGGGCTCGGCTATGAATCTTATCAGCTACCATGTGATGAAGTTTCTGATAGTATACAACTCCAATATAAACTTCAAGGGGAAATTTTAATCCTGTACGTCCATCATACATTTCCTCTTTTCCACTATATTTGAATCCATATTGTTCCATAAACCCTTTTATGTCGTTTAATTTTTCCCCGAGAAAAGCGGAACCGTCTACTACTTTTCCTCTTAAAGCGGCTGCTTTACCACCCAATGATTCCATAAATTGACCTACAGTCATTCTGGATGGAAATGCATGTGGGTTTATCATTATATCTGGAACTATTCCGTCTTGAGTATAGGGTAAATCTTCCTGATTGACTAGCATTCCAAGAATTCCTTTTTGTCCATGCCTAGAAGCAAATTTATCACCTATTTCTGGAATTCTCATATCTCTTACCCGAATTTTATACATTTTTCCGCCTTCTACGGATTGAGTCATTATTACGCTATCTACAACACCATTCTCGGAAGGTCTTACTCCTATCGAGGTATCACGTCTATAGGGTCCTTTAACTTCAAATTCTTTGTATTCTTCAATAAACCTTGGAGGAGATGTTCTACCAATCAAAATATCACCACCAGTAACTATCGCTTCGTGCATAACTGCACCGTCTTGTTCTAACAATCGATAGGCTTTTTCTCCTCTAAAGCCACGAATATTTTCATCTGCTGAAGGTAATTCAAAAGTATCCTTCATTCCTCCTGGATATTGTTTTGCTTCAGCTTCATACACTCTGTAAAAAAACGTTCTTGCTAATCCTCGCTCTACTGATGACTTATTAAAAACTACTGCATCTTCGATATTATAACCCTCAAATGGTAGTACTGCTACGATACAATTCTGTCCAGTCGGACGTTCATCAAGCCCAAGGAGGTTTATTGCTTTAGTAGTGACGATAGGAATTTGTGGATATAACATAAAATGTTGCCTAACATATGTGCTTGCATTCATTAGGGGTGTGGAAAAGCCAAGGCTTTGTTTAGCCATTGCACTTTCATATGTGTTTCGTGGAGACTGATTATGTTCAGGATATGGTATAACAGATGCACCAATTCCTAGGATGGATGGTGGATATATTTCAATATGAGTTGTGTTAGAGTCTATTGCATTTAGATCAATAGAGATAAAACAGTTTTCTTCTTCATTAGCATCGACCAATTCTATTATTCCCATATAAATAAGATCTATCCATGAGAGAAACTTTTTATTGATCTTCTCAACTACCTCCGATGTCATGAGAGATTTTCCTTCTTTAACAATTGCAAGTGGCCTTAGGACACGTCCTGAATTACAAGATATGTATAATCTTTTTGTTGCATTTGAATTTAAGGAAGAGTAAAAATAAATCCCAATATGAGGATGAATTTTGCCATTTCTACGAAGGTTTTTCAGTGTATTTGCTAGTTGTAAACCATCTTCAATATATCCTATTAATTTTCCATCTACAAATATTCTACAACCATTGTATCTTAAACTTTCATCTGCATCATCAATATGTTGAACCCTCAATTCATATAGCTTTTCTATAATTTCTGAGGACTGGACGCTTACTGAGATTATTGCAGAGAGAGCTAGATTTTTTACGAGTCCACAATTCGAACCCTCAGGAGTCTCTGCTGGGCAAATTCTGCCGAAATGAGTTGTATGTAAATCCCTCGCTTCAAAATTAGGTTGACTTCTACTCAGAGGAGATTGTATTCTACGCAAATGACTAATGGTAGACATATAATTAGTTCTATCAAGCAATTGTGTCACTCCTACTCTACCTCTACCCCAATTACCCGTAGCTATTGCATTATTCAATTTATCAGATATGATACCTGGCCTAACTGCTGCTGCGACTGCGTTAATTCCTCTTTTCTGTCCAGAGCGTTCAAGTTGATATTTCATATCTCTTATCAAATTTCTAAATGCAGTCCTAAAAAGATCTGCGAGCATTTGTCCGGCAAATTTTATAACCTTATTGCCGTAATGATCTTTATCATCATTATCTACCCATCCAAGTTTAAGTTCCACTAATTTACTAGCAGCTTCCCCAAGGAAAAGCGCTTTTTCACCACGGTTTTCTGGATTCTTTCCCAAATGAGGTAACAATCCCCAATCTAGTAATGTTTCAGCTCGTTTTATTTGAAATTCTTCGAGCATACCTGGAGCAATTCTTTTACTGATATAAACAATGGCGTCTCTGCTTGAAATAATTTCTCCTACTTTTTCAAATGAAGGCTCTAATTCATCCTGTATTTTTTCTTTAAAGGAAACAGCATTGGCTATATCTCTATCAGATTCTAATCCCAAAGCACGAATCAATGTTACTAAGGGAATATCAACTGGCGAGCCCGGAATCTTCGCTACTATTGAACCATCAGGTTTCATAATTAGTTCTAATTTGGCCCGATATCCAACTATAGAAGAATAAACTTTTGCTTTGTAGGTTAGCGTTCCAGCAGTTTCTTCTGCATCAACAATAATCTTATTATATGATAAATCTTCTAATCCTACGATGACTCTTTCTGATCCATTTATAACAAAATAGCCTCCAGGATCCCGAGGGTCTTCCCCTAATTCGATTAATTTAGATTCTGGAAGATTATGAAGGATACAAACATTAGATTTTACCATGACAGGCATATCACCTACATGAATGAATCTAGATTCTATAATACGGCCATCTTCTACAATACTGCATTCAAGCATTATTGGCGAAGCATATGTAAGATTACGTAGTCTAGCCTCTACAGGAGCAACATGAGTAATAGACCCATCTAGCTCCATTATTCGTGGACGTTGAAGTTTTATTTTACCTAACTTCAACTTATATGGAAATTCAGCTGTTTCTATTTCTACTTCATTTACCTCATCTATTATACTTTGTAATCCCGATTCCATAAACTCATTGTAAGAATTCAAATGCTGTCGTGCAATACCTTCTCGTCTTAAAATATCATTAATAATAGGCCATATATCAACAAAATTACTAACCAAATAACTTGTATCTCCTTATCCTTGTACTACATATCTGTAATATACACTTTCACCTGCAGTTGGACTTTTTCGTGTAATTTTAATTATATCTCCTGGTCGAATATCTAAGTCTTCTAATCCTTTATCGCTTGACATAATATATGGTAGTTGATTAGTTCTTACGTTAAATTTTTTAAGGATTTCTTCAGCTTCGTTTTTTGGAAGAATTTCGTGTTTAGGTTGATAGATGTGATTCTTTACTTTGACAATTTTTTTATCTGCTGACAAATTAACAAACCTCCTTTATATTTATCATTAGATAAATAAATCTAGATAAAATAGCGTCTCGCAATACAAAATCAGTAACATTCTTGGAGTAAGAGGTATATTTAGTTTATTACAATATTTGAATTAACAACATATTTGACTTTATTATTTAGGCCTTCGGAGGGATTTGAACCCTCCTCAAGCGGTTTCTATCTTTGTTGGTTATAATAAAAGACCACAGCCGCCTATACTAACCAGGCTATACTACGAAGGCCACTAATATTTTATGAAATTCTGTAATATTTATTCTTTAGAGGAATGTATGAAAATAAAAATCTAAAAATGATTATCATCAATTAAACCACGTTTAACCACTACTATTTCTCTTTTTTCTAGTTCTTTACAAATTTTGTTCATTCCTATTGAATCTCCTGCCAAATGTCCAAGGATAACAAGATTCTGACATCTTTTATTTTTTTTTACTTTTAAAAGTTCATTATAATCAATATGAAGATAGATTACGGTGGACACATTATTTTCATAATATGTGCGAGCAATATCATATCCGCCATTTGATCCCGCTGCTATAACAAGGACCCACTTGCCTATTTCATTATTTGGCTTGCCATTGCAAATTATAACTCGTGTTAAAGCTTTTTTGAATTCTGTTATCTCTTCTATTGCTTTTACTAAATCAGAGACAGATTTTAATTTAGATTTATAAAGTTTGAATAAAATTACTTTTCTCATATATTCATCAAGGGGCTGATGTATATTCAATAACGGCATTTTGAGACTCTTTGCGGTGCTAATCACATCATTGTAGATTAAAGAATGAGATTTTAAATAAGCCTTATATTTTAAATCTTTAACCAATGAAATTGCTAATTTTTTTTTGATTCCTTTTTCTATCATATATTCTACATGTCTATCAAAAACTTTGTGAAATGAAACCGCTGACTTTCCTATGGGATGATGTGTTAATACACAATCACAACCTAGATTTTTAGCGAAATAAATATCAAAAGGACTCACATCAATGGAAACAAAAACCTTTTTGATATTATTACCTTTTACATGAATTGCACTATCAGCTGGTATTTTTTTCCATCCAGCTAAATTGAGTCCAATTTTCATTAATTCAGTGGTATTCAATCCATTCAATATACTATAAAATTACATTATTGTAGAATATTTACTTTTTAATGAATCTCCTACATTTTTTCTAAATTCAATAGAATTAAGGAGTAATTTGGAATAGCTCAATATATTTATGAATTTATAGGTAAAAAATTAATAATAATAAAAACTATGAAAAATTGATTTATTGTGTTTAAAAAATTTATTAATTTTTATCTTCGATATCAACATATTAACTTAAAAATCTCATTCATATTAATCTCATTACAATTATTACATCTCTACTGGCTTACAACAGACGTTGTAATATATCGTCTGACAGGAATAGATTATTTTGTCGGACTATCTGATTTTATTTTATTATTTATTATAATTGACTATATAGAAATTCCAGCTTTAGTTTCAGGTATCATATATTACTTCTTTGCTTTAATTTATGATAAAAAAGAAAAAGAAAAAAGGATTAAAAATACCGTCTTATTAATTCTATTGGCAATACAATCCATCCATATCTTTTGGATTACCGATGACGTTGTTTATGCAACTTTTGTCGGATCCGATCTAATCTATATGCCAGAGTATTTTGCTTGGATTGCAATTCTAATAGATTATCTAGAACTGCCCGTAATTTATGATCTTTTAAAAAGGATCGTCAGAAAAGAAAAATAAAAAAAAGACTCGATCGATTATATAGTATGGAGAATATAGTCTGCAGAAATAAGAATATAACACAATCACTATAACGTGACCATTTCAACAAACCAATAAGTATAAAATAGTATACAAGAGCTGATAAGATTTAAGTCAAAGTTTGCTCTTGAATGATAGTAGGTTCAAAATATTCTTTTATCCATCTGTTAGTATATCTATTTTGATTTTGCAAAACTACTATTCGAGAAATTTCACTTTCATCCATGATATTATAATCTTGCAAATTTTTTTGAAGATTATTAGTAAATTCTCTTACCTCTTTAACATCAAGCATATTGTTATGCTCTAGTCTATTGGTTGACATTCCTATATGCATATATGATTTAACTTCAATAAAATGTGGATTAGCTTTATTAATTACATTTACAAATTCAGGTATAATATTTAAATCAGAATTATAGTTACGGATAAGGGTCATCCTTAAAACAGTTCTTGTATTAATGTCAGCGAGAATATTTAATGTAGTAAGCCATCTATCCCAAGCATCTTTATATTTAGGTCTATTTATTTGATAAAACGTTTTTCTATTTGATGCATTTGTAGACAAATATAACTGAGTTGGTAAAGCATCTTCCTTTATTAGACGATTAATCATTTCGGGTTCCTGGCCATTTGTTACCAAAAATATGGACTTTGTATTGTTTAATGATTTAAGATATTTAATTAAATTTGGAAGTTTAGGATACATTGTGGGTTCTCCAGATAAAGAAATTGCATAATGCTCCGGAAATAATGATTCATCTAGTTTTTCCTTATTAGATTTAGGATTCCCATAAAATCCCATAATTAATCTTTCTCTTTCTTTCAATAGTTGATTTATAATTACATCTGGTTCATCAACTAAATGCTCAGGCATTTGTAATGTATCATAGAATTCTGTTGGACGCCAACAATATATACACCTATTTTCACAATTCATTGCAGTAGGTGTCATTTCCATACACCTATGAGTGGATATACCATAGAATTTGTGTTTATAGCAATTACCTTCATCATAGAACGATTTTTTGGTCCAATGGCACAATTCAACTGCAGAATGGTTGAATACACCGTACTTTGCCTTACGAAGTTTTGCTTGTAGACTGGGAGTAATATTTATCAAATTATTTTGTGTATCGTGATAAACATATTCATCAGAACAACTCATTAACTAAAATACATATTCAACTTATTTATATTTTGATTAATAGGTATGAACTAATGTAATTACTAAATGCAAAAAAAAATACAATTACTTTTACATATAGGCATCTTACCACTGTTATTATTAGATTGAATAAAACTCTTGCTATTGATTTAGACTCGGTTTTAGCAGATGTTGTAGTGACATGGGTTAATGAATATAATAGACTAAAAGATTCTAATATAGTAAAAGAAGATATCGTTGTTTGGGATATTCATACTCTTTTACCAATAACTGAAACCGAAAGTAATTTATTATTTTCAGATGTATGGATATATAGATGGAGAGATATTCCACCTACTCAAAATAGGATTGGAAAAATAATAGAAAGACTAAAAACTCAAAATTATAGAATATCTATTCTAACAAGAAGGGATAGAAAAACTATTCCTTATGTCTATAATTGGTTAGAAACTAATCATATAGACTGCGATGATCTAATATGCGTTTTTGATTCTAATCCAAAAAGTATTTATCCATTTGATATTTTAATTGATGATGCTCCTCAAAATATAGTTGATATAAAATTTCCAAAAAAAGGGATTTTATTTGATCAGCCTTGGAATAGAAGTTTTAATTGGCCAATTAGAATAAACCGGTTATCAGATTTATTTCATTGTTTATCATGAATTTTAACAGAACATTTTAAAAAATTAAATGTTATCTAATTCAATTAATGCTCTATTAATTACTGATGAGACGCCATTATATTGTGTTAACATTTCTATTGCGTTATCAAAAGCATCTTTGCCACGATATCCTTCATCGTATTTCATTATCACAGTTCCTTTATTTGTTTCGATGATAATAACTAAAATTGAATAATCTCCAAGTATTTTATGACTATTTGTAGTATATATCGATAATTCCAGTTTTTTTATCACATATATACTATCATACACAATATTACTTAAAATTATTTTGGACTTGTTTGGAGGTTTTCGTAATAATTTGTTAGTTTCAAGGTCCAGAATAACTCTTTTATTATTCATAGTCAAGGAACCTAATCCATTCTGGAAACCACAAATTATTTTCTGAAACGCCTATTCCTTTGGACAATAAATAAGGAGAATTATAAAATGTTTTTTCACATACAAGTTCATTAGCAATGTAACTATTAAGTTTCTCTAGTGAAGTAACTTTTCCCATATATTTATTAGCAATAAAGTCTCTATTAGAAGTATATAAACCAACTTGTCGTCCATCAATAGTAGGAACATAGCTAACTATCACATCTATTTTTTTTACTCCGCTTTTATTTAAATAATAAATTGTTTCTTTTGCAGTACTACCTGTTTGAATAGTTCCTTGAATGGAAGCCACCTTTTTATCTTTAGTTATATTTTCTAAAATAAATTTCAGGGATTTTCCAGTAGTAAGCAATTTATTTTTACTTACCTCCTCTGAAAAATCAATCATATGGTCAGAGTCATCATACCTATCTTTGATCACTCCTTCAGAGATTTCAAAATTTAAAATTGATTTTTGTAATTCTATTCCTATTCCAAGAGCCATAGGCCTAGTATAATCTGGTTCCGCATATACAGTATCTAGATCAATATATTTTGATAGATAATTGGCTTGAACTTTTCCAATATTTCTTCTTATTGTATATATACTCTTATTATTAAAGGTGGATGTCACGTGAGATTCTCTAATAAATTCAAAAGGGTCCATTAACATTTTATTACTATCGAGAACCGTTAATTCTTGTATGAAATTTTGGCCTGTAATTTTAAGCAATTGTCCCATTTTTACATCACTATAGGTAAAGTTAGAAAAAGAAATTTGTAAAGAATTTTCTGAGGAAAAGATTACTAATCCCTCATTTGGTGCCAATGCCATTATCAATGGTTTAAATCCAGTACTATTTCGAAATACAAAAATTGAATCCTTTACTTTTAGAATGAGATTTCCTCGCAGATGTCTATCTAAAAATTCTGCTGCGCGAGTATTATCTTTTTTCTCCTCTATTAATCTGATAAATATCGAATATATCTGAAACAAGGGATCTCCATCTTTTGCAGATCCTATATACGGATGAAGGTATAACTTTTCAGTATCAACTAGGAAACCATCTAACGCAATCTTGATAGAATTCATACTAGGAAATAGTGGAGCCCGTTTGGAAAGATAACCAATAGCATTGGATCCAAGTAATTTCTTTTTTTTTATTAATCTTGATAGAACTTCATTTGACGGAATAGAGCCTTCACTTTCTAAAACTCTTTCTCCAACCATCATTTTCCAGTATGCCTTGCCTCTATGTTGAACCATCCGCATAGCGCTTACAAGGTAAAATAGGACCTGATCTGAAGATTCTTTTTTAGTCTCAAAATCATAAATTGCCACTATTCCGGCCAAGATCCTTTAACTTCCATAAAGAGGTTGTATTAAATATATAAAAATTTTAGGAGATTAAAATATAATAATTAAAATTAATTAGCAGAGGAGCGTAATTCTTACATTAAAATAGAAAAATAAAAAATACTAATAATGCTACTATGACTCATTATTATTATGATTATAGGAGTTATCGGAAAAGCTAATGTTGGAAAATCTACTTTTTTTAATTCTGCTACTGATCAATCTGTTCCTTCCGCAAACTATCCTTTTACAACTATCCACCCAAATATAGGCATAAGTTTTGTAAGGGAAAAATGTGTATGTAGGGAATTTGGAGTAATAGATAATCCTCTACATTCAATATGTATAGATGGAAATAGATTTGTACCTATAAAATTAATAGACATTGCAGGACTTGTTCCTGGCGCTCATTTAGGAAAAGGTTTAGGAAATAAGTTTCTAGATGATGCAAGACAAGCAGATGCATTAATCCATGTAGTAGACGCTTCAGGATCAACAGATCCAGAGGGTAGAGTGATTGAAAAGTCTCAGGGGGATCCCCTCTTTGATATTAAGTTTGTCGAGGAGGAATTTGATCAATGGATTCTTTCAATTGTTAACAGAGATTGGAGTAAAACTTCCAGAGACATGGCAAATCAAAAATTAAAAATTGAGCAAATACTAACAAAAAGACTATCTGGTTTATCTGTAACTGTTGATACAATTTCAAATGCATTGTCTACTATGGGATTGATTAATAAAAATCCTGATAAATGGACAGAAGAAGATTTGTTAGAGTTTGTAAGATTAATAAGAAAAAATTCAAAGCCTTTACTAATATTAGCTAATAAAGCTGATATTTCTAGTTCCCAAGAGAATATAAAAAAAATAAAACAGCAAAACAATATAGTAATTCCTTGTGCATCCGAAGGAGAATTAGTTCTTAGAAAAGGAGCAAAAAAAGGTTTATGGTATTATCTTCCAGGAGACCCAGGCTTTGAGTTAAAAGATGAAAATCTGTTAAATGAACAACAAAAAAAAGCATTAAAAATAATAAGGTCAGTATTAGACAAATATGGATCAACTGGGGTTCAGGAAGCGATAAATACAGTATGTTTCAAATTACTAGATCTAATCATAGTATATCCTGTTGAAGACGAAATAAAATTATCAGATAAAAAGGGAAATATCCTTCCGAATGCTTTTTTATTACCAAAAGGATCAACAACAAAAGATTTGGCCACAAATATTCATGAAGATTTAGCAAAAGGATTTATGTTCGCTATTGATGTCAGAAATAAACAAAGAATTGGAGCAGATTACGAATTGAAACATAATGATGTGATAAAAATAGTCTCTACTACTAGTAGAGGATAATTATGAAAAATAAAATAAAAAAGCATCAATTTTTTTGTCTGGGAATAGAAAGTACTGCTCATACTTTTGGATGTTCAGTAATTCAATTTGATCTAGTTAAGAAAAAAGGTAAAATAATATCAGATTTACGAAGTATATATCAAGCACCGGATGGTGCAGGTATACATCCTCGAGAAGCTTCGAGACACCATTTGGACAAGTCTCCTAATATTTTGAGGGAAGTATTAATGCAAGCAAAATTGAAGCCTAAAGAAATAGACTTAATCTCTTATTCTGCTGGGCCCGGTTTGGGACCTTGTCTTAGAGTTGGCGCGGTAATTGCCAGAGCGCTTTCATCATTTTACAACGTACCATTAATACCAGTTAATCATGCATTAGGCCATATTGAATTAGGTATGATGCTTACAGAATGTCAAGATCCTTTGGTTTTATTAGTATCTGGAGGTCATACCATGATATTAGCATTTGCAAATAAAAAATGGAGAGTATTTGGTGAAACACAAGATATTACAATTGGACAATTATTAGATCAATTTGGAAGATATATTGGTTTTGCTTCCCCTTGTGGAAATAAAATTGAACAATATGCAAACCAGTCTACAAAAAAATATTATCATTTACCCTATATTGTAAAAGGCAATGATGTTTCATTTTCTGGTATCTTAACTGCTACAAAAAAATTGATAGACAAGGGATATAGTAAATTTGACATCTGTTTTTCCCTTCAAGAAACTGCATTTGCAATGTTAACTGAAGTTGTAGAAAGAGCATTATCTTTTACAGAGAAAAAGGAAGTTTTGATTGTAGGAGGAGTTTCTGCAAATAAACGTCTTTCTACGATGTTAAAAATAGCAACGAAAAGGCAAAAAGCAATATTGTATACTTGCCCTATATACTATTCAGGTGATAATGGAGCTCAAATAGCATGGACTGCAATATGTGATAATATTTCTTCAGGTACAACAATCAAAGTTCAAAATGCACTAATAAAACAGTCATGGAGATTAGACAAAGTAGAAGTAAACTGGAGATAGAGAAGTAAGTTCTTTTATTGTAGTTACAAAATTATTTATTATATTATATATTGGATTTAGATTTTTGGATCTCTTTTGACCATTTAGAATTACTGAGGACACCGAATTTGTAGATATTATTTTGTATTGTTATAACAACTACTTTTTTCAATAGAAATCCTTCTGCTTTTGATGCTTTAATGTCTACCAAAGGAATATCAAGTAATAGTTCCTCTGTTCTTTTGGAAAGAGTTGCTAGCGTTCCTTCAGTTTTTTCAAAAAGTAACCTTTGATTTGTCAATGTTAATAATCCATTCTTTAAGTTGTCTTCATAACAATCTTCCTGAAGAACTAGTTTTTCCCCCTTTCTTGGTTGTATAGAACTCACATTTTTATTCTTAATAGATCGATATATTATTATTGCATTCTAGAATTATAAAAAGAGGAGCAGAAGCAGATGTCTATTTAATACCTTGGTATAAAAATATCGCCATTTCAAAACTAAGAAATCCAAAAAAATATAGGAATATAACTTTGGACAATTTAATCAGAGTACGAAGGACTATACATGAAGCAAATATGTTAAATGATGTAAAGGCAACAGGAATAAAAACTCCTTTTATATATTTTCTTGATCCAAAACGAGCTCAAATTATAATGGAATATATTGATGGAGAAAATGTGAAAGATATACTTTCACCTGAAATTGGATTTGAAATGGGTAAATATGTTTCTATTCTTCATAATAAGAATATAATACATGGAGATTTGACTACTTCCAATTTTATAAAGCGTAAGGACGATCTTTATTTAATCGATTTTGGTCTTTCTTTTTACTCTGAGCGAATTGAAGACATGGCTACTGATATTAGAATAATAAAAGAAATTTTAAGTAGTGCACATATACAAATTTTTGACGAAACATATGAAAGATTTTTGGAAGGATATGCTTTGATTAGTGATAATAATTTTAGTCAAGTTTTAAAAGTAGTTAAAGATATTGAAACACGAGGAAGATATGCAAGAGTTGTTTAATATAGTTCAATACCGAGAATATAAAAAAATCTTTTTGATGTCTGTAATCTATTAAATAAGCTTTACTATAATACAAATTCAAATGAATGTAATATTTTTTGTAAGTAATAATATTCATAAATACTTTGAAATAAAATCCATATTACATGATAGAACGACAGATCTAGACTTACATTTTTATAAGCAAAATATTGTCGAAATACAAGACGAGAAAATAGAAGAAATTGCAATAGAGAAAGCAAAATCTGCGTACAATATCGTCAAAAGACCTATAATAATAGAAGATGATGGATTATTCATTAATTCTTTAAATGGATTTCCAGGACAATACTCATCGTATGTATTTAAATCAATAGGTAATAGAGGCATCCTACGTCTTTTAGAAGGAAGTCGAGCTAGATCTGCCTTTTTTAAATCTATTTTTGTCTACACCAATGGAATTATTACAAGAGTCTTTATTGGTCAGATTAATGGAAAAATATCCGCAACTATAACAGATGGTGGCTGGGGATACGATCCTATTTTTATTCCCTTGAAGGATTATAATGATGAGGATAATAATAATAAAACATTTGCTACATTAAGTAAAACTAATAAAAAGAATGAATTGTCTCATAGAAGAATTGCTTTAGACAAATTTGTTAAATGGTTTCATCAAAACAACAAATCAAAAAAATTATAACAATTATATCATTAATAACAACCAAGAAGTATAGTAAAGGAGTACATTCTCATTAGTCTAACGAATTTGTAACTATAAAATTTATAAAGACAAATAACTACTATTTTTTTTTTATATAAATCATTTCAAAGTAGAAAAGGAAATAAATTGTTTATGTTTACTGCAAGATATTCTTCTATTTAATAGTATCGTACTCATTATATTAAATAACAACTTTATTATATAAAGATGAAAAATCGCAGTAGGTATGAGGTAATTGCAGCTATACTAACTTCATGCATTAGAATGGAAACACGCACAAAAATTATGTATAAGGCTATGCTTAGTAACGATCAGTGTAAATTGTATATACAATTCTTATTAAAATGTGGGCTAATTAAGGAAATGACTAATGGTGAAAAAAGATATTATTCCATAACGGAAAGTGGAAATAAATTTTTGTTCAATTTTGAGAAACTAAAACAAATGCTTCCGACAATAATGGAGGAAGATATCCATGATCATTACAATTTGACAGTTTGAACTTTCCTTAAAACTTTTAATTCATTTCCTAATCATACTTCTGTGATATAATCTCTACAATTTTAGTAGTTATTTCTCTAAGGGCGAAGGCTAATTACTACATCTTTTTACCACATATTTCAAGATTTTGTATTATTATTTTCTAATTACCTTCTGAGATTTTTCTACTGTAGCTTATTCAGTTAATTGCATCAAAATATTTGTTACACTATTACTAATTTTCCATGTTGATGATGATCTCTGCTATAACTCGTTCTTCTCATAGGATTCTAGTTCCTAAATTTTTATCATTTGAATATGTATCTTATCAACATTTCATACGATTTAATAAAATCAAGTTTTTCGTACTGTAGATTCTTATATCTTTTTTTTGTTATATTATTTCATTATTCAGAGAAAAAAAAGACTAAAAGTTAACGACATAATAATATAATAAAAATGAAAATTTCAGAAAATTAAAATAGCAAATTCGATTCATACTTAAGGAACATTAAATTCTAATTGATATTCTAATGAGAACGTATTAGATTTTAACCCTTATCAATTTGATTCTAGATTATGGTAAAAACATAAAACTTGAATATAAATTTTAATAATGTAGATTAATAGAATCAAAATATTAGACAATTTATATAGCATTGCAACTCAATTTTATTTTCACCTATAAAGATATTCTGAGTAATTTTTTGTTAAATAAATGAAATTTCTTTAGTATTTCTAATAATTTTT
>Ga0193741_1000061_pt1 | contig 24336 bp, 13 predicted proteins | sample L2s2metaG_FD_143059 | JGI IMG/M metagenome (GOLD analysis project Ga0193741, IMG submission 143059) | Soil microbial communities from a riparian zone of the East river system, Colorado, United States - L2s2 | ecosystem: Environmental > Terrestrial > Soil > Riparian zone | place: USA: East River...
CCGCTTCCCGATCGAGCGCGTGATCGACGATATCCGCGACGCACAGGCCCGCGGCGCCCGCAGCATTTTCCTCGTCGACGACAACATCACGCTCGACATCGAGCGATTCGAGTCGCTGTGCCACGCGATCATCGACGCCGGCTTGAACCGCCTGGACTATCTCGTCCAGGGGATGACCGCGCCGATCGCCGCGCGCGGGGCGACGCTGGCGCCGTTGATGCGGCGCGCCGGCTTCCGGTATGTGTTCCTCGGGATCGAAAATGTTCTCGACGACGATCTCGTGTTCCTGAAAGCGCGCGCGAAAAACAGCCGGATATCCACGGCCGGCCGGAATAACACGTCCCTGGAAGCCGTCACGATTCTTCGCCGTCACGGACTGCTGGTGGTGGGCGGCCTGATTGTCGGCAGTCCCAACGATCGGCGCGAATCGGTGACCGCGAACCTCGAGTTCGCCAAGCGGCACGTCGACTGGCCGTACATCCAGCATCCGACGCCGTACCCGGGCACGCCGATGACGCGCGATTTCGAGCGGCGCGGCCTGATCGTGGATTCAGAGCCCGACGAGTACGACGGCACCACCGCCGTGACCCGCGGCGAACATCTCGAGCCCGAAGAGGTCGAGTTCATGCGATGGAAGGCCGAACGCTGGATGAAGGTACGGCACATCCCGGCCGTGTTCCGCCACGATCCCTGGTTCGTGTTGCGCAACGGGTCGCGGATGCTGTCCCACACGTTCAGGGGGACGACCTGGCGCTCGATGTTCGGCCTCGAGAAAGATCGCGAGGTGTTCAGCCGGTATCGCGCGATCCGCCGCCGTGAGCGTCAATACCTCGACTGGCCGGATCCGCTCGATGCGCGAGCCGTCCCGGCGATCACCAGTTGATGCGGAATCCGAGCTGTCCGATCCGTCCACCCGGATCGAACGTGTTGTCCGGATCGCGATACGCGGTCGTGACCTGGAAGATCGTGGCGCCGCCAGGATTGTTGGCCACCGTCGGCTGAATCACCGGGTTGAAGTTCGCGGCATCGAACACGTTCAGCACGTCGACGCGGAATTCGAAGTTCACCCGGCCGGCAATCGGCAACCGCTTGGTCAGCCCGAGATCGAGGCGGTTGAAGAACGGCGCGCGCACCAGTATTGTCCTCGGCGCGCAATCGCCGCCCCCGAGCTTGAGCTCGATGCAGTCGCCGCTGTTGATCGGCGCAAGATACCGGCCTTCAGGCACGCCGAGGTCCGAGTAGCCGGTCGGCGACGTGGTGCTGATGTTGAAAGCCCGTCGCGTGTTGAGGATCACATCGGCCGGCAACATGAACGGGGTCAGCACGCCGTTGTCGGGATTGATGCGCAGATCGTACTTGTACATCTTCTGCAGCTCCTTCGCCGTCATGCCGACCAGGCGCACGTTGGTGTTGCCCGACATGTTCATCATGCGGGCCTGCACTCGCGTGGCGCCGTTGAACTGCCAGCCGCCGGCGATGGCGTTCATCACCGCGCCCATGTTGGAGCCGAAGCGCTGGCCCTGCCCGACCGGGACCTGCCAATCCCACTGCGCCTTGATCGCGTGGCGCACGTTGGGGGACGGATTGGTCCCGCGTCCGTAGTGAAACCCGAGGAACTGCGAGATGTCTTCATAGGCGTACTGATAGTTCGCATTGAACGCAAACCCGCGCGACAAGCGCCGTCGCAATTCGAGCTGTAATGCATGGAAGGTGCTGTACCCGCCGCTGTCGAAGATGTTCACTTGATTGGCGTGCGGATTGACGACGAAGAAATTCGCCGGCAGGCCGACGGCCGTGGCGTTGGCGCGGCGCGCGACGTCGCCGTCGAGGTCGGCCGCCGAATTGTACGGCTGCGGGTTGGATCGCACCAGGTCCTGCGTCAGCGCGGTGTTGGTCCACGTCGTGCCGCCGTAGGCCGCGGCATTCGCTGCGTCGGTACGAGCGCTGATGTAGGCGAGGTAGGTCGGCAGCTGATTGGTGCCGGTGCCGGGACCGAAATACGCAAACGATCCGAGGCGCGCGCCGCCGGCGGTGTTGTTGGCGGCGAGATTGGCCATCGCCAGCTTGAACTCGTTGAAGAAGCCGTTCTCGATCACGTTGCGCTCGTTGTAATTGAGCTGCGACCACTGATTATCGCCGCGCGTGCCGACGTAACGAGCCTCGAAGGCCATGTCCTCGCCGAGGGCGCGCTGCAGGCCGACCGTCCACGTGCGCGCATGCGGCACCTGGATGCCCGGATGGAAGGCTTCGATGTTGTCGGCCCGGTTGGGGCGAATCGCGATCGGGAACGAGGCCGTTTCCGGGAACGTCGAGTTGTAGATGCGGCTCGATTCGCGCAGCAGGACCGGCCACGACTCGCCCGGTCCGACCAGCCCGGTGTTCACATCACGACTGAGGCTGAGCGTGCTTCCAGGATTATCGCCATACACGCCGGTGAACGAGGCGAACCCCTCGCGGTTGTAGGCCTCGGAATAGCCGCCGCGAATCGTCGCCTGGTCCGGATCGCCGAGCAACGCGCGCAGCCATCCGTTCTGCACGCTGGGCCGCCACGCGATGCCGACGTTCGGCGCAAAGTTGTTTTTGTCGACATCGTAGCCCTTGGTGCCGGTCGTGAACTGCACGAACTCCGGCACCACGCCTCGCGTGCCCGGGTGATAGAAGTCGCACGCGTTATAGAGACTGCCGTCGCCAAGTCCGGAAATTCCGCAGATCGATTCGAGCGTCGCAGTCGACATCGTGTCGTTCACCGGTTCGAACGGCCTCTGCAGGTCGTAGCGCAGGCCGGCATTCAACGTCAGAGTCGGGGTCAGGCGCCACGAATCCTGGACGAAGAAGGCATAGTTGTCGAGCTTGCCGGCGCGGCGCCGCTTGCCATTGAGCGAGTACTGGTTGGTTTCGGGATCGAGCGCGGCCAGCCCGGTGACGGCGCCGACGCGGCCGGTCAGCAACGCATACAGGTCACGCGCGTCGGTGAGCTGCGCGGCCGATGCGCCCGCGAAGTTGGCGGCGCTGAACATGCTCGCGGCGGGATCGTTGGTGGTATCGAACCGCAAATTGATGCCGGTGACCTGTTGCTGCGAGTCATCCCACGCCCGGCCGAGGAAGGCACTGCCTCCGTAGGTGATGTTGTGATTCCCCTTCAACCAGGTCAGGGTTTCGTCGACGGAGTACTGGTAGGCGCTGCGGCCGGACAGCGTGTTGCTCGTGTGCCAGTTGGTCAGGCTGATGTTCTGGTCGAGATCGATCGCGTAGCTGCTCGTGTCCGAGAAACTTTCGGGACCGCCGTCCGGCTCCTGGCCGAAGTTGATGCGTTCGCCGCGGGTCACGCCGACCCGGAACTCGCTCACGAGCGACTGGCTCAGCGTCGAGCGCAGCGCGATCGAGCGCTGCGGGCGCCGTGCCACGGTACTACCAAAATTCGGCGATCCGGGCCAGCGCTGATCCAAATTGTTCAACTGATCGGGATCGCGGTCCTGAAAGAGCTTGTTGAAGGTCCCGGTCAGGCGATGGTTGGTGCCCAGGTTGAAGTCGAGGCGAACCGCCGGCTGGTGCTCGATCTGGTTGGCCGGGCTCAACCACGCAAAATTCTGGAGCAGCGGATCGCTCGACGCCGTGACGGTGCCGGTCTGCGTGACCGCGGAGTTGATGGAGGCCAGCGTGCGCATCACGAGCGGATCGGTCGTGGCGATTTGCCCGTTCGCTCGCGCGAGATCGAGCACGTTAACCTCGCGCACGCCGCCCGCCGCCGCGTAGCGGAACCAGCCGTCCAGCGCGCGGGGGTGCAGCAGCATGCGGGTGCGCGATGAGTCGTTCGGCAGCCGCAGTTCTTCGTCGTGGAAGAAGAAGAAGGCCTTGCCGTGACCGTCGTACAGTCCCGGAATGACGATCGGCCCGCCCAGCCGGACCCCGAACTGGTTCAGCCGCACGTCGTTCTTCTCCAGGCCATCGCGCTCGTTGAACCAGTAGTTCGAGTTGAGATTGGGATGACGGTAGTACTCGTAGGCGCTCCCTTGAAACTTGTTGGTGCCCTGGCGGGTCACGAAGTTGATCGAGATCGCACCGTTGCCGCCGACGTCGGCGCCGCCGGAGGCCGACACCACCGTCACCGCTTCAATGGCGTCCTGCCGCGGGCGCACCGGGGCAAAGAATGAATCCGTCGACTTATTGAAGTTGTCGTTGTTGCTGACGCCGTCGAGCGTGATGTTGAGGAAGGACTCGGGCAGGCCGTTGACCGTGGCGTTGCCGCGCGACGTCGTCGCCGAGTTGACGCCCACGAGATAGGTGACCGCGTTCAACAGCAAGTCACGCGTCGGCGTCGGCACCTGCGCGATCTGATCGGAGTTCAACGTCGCCGCCACCGCCGGCGTCTGCGTGTTGATCAATTCCGCGCTCGCGCCGGTGACCGTCACGGTTTCCGTGAGCGTGCCGACTTCGAGCGTCGCCTTCACGCTGGTCGGCTGGCCGAGCTGCAGGCGGACGTCGGTGACCTCCGCGGTCTTGAAGCCCTCGAGCGACACCGTTACGGTGTAGACACCGACCGCCAGCGCCGGCACCGTGAACGCGCCGTTGCTGTTTGTGGTGGTCTCGGTTTTTGTCGACGTCGCGTTGCTCGTGACGACGACGGTCGCGCCGGGTACGACGGCGCCACCCGAGTCGGTGACCATTCCGGTGATGGTGGTGGTCGCCTGGGCCAGTGTGTGAGCCGCAAAGAAGAGCACGAACAATGACGCAAACGCCAATCGCCGGCGGACAATCATGGGCCTCTCCGTCGCCGACCCTGGTCGGCACACTCATCAAACAACAACGGTGATCGACATCACCAAAGGGGAACGCGCGTGGCGGGGATTATACGAGCGAAAGGCCGCGGTGTGGCGCCGATCGACACGGCGCCCGTCCCAGGCTTAGCTCAGCCGCGTGTTAGGCCTCCGCGCGCAGCGCGATCACCGGATCGACGCGCGCGGCACGGCGCGCCGGAAGATACGTGGCCACGAGCGCCACCGACGCGAGCACCGCCGACACCGCCACATACGTCATGGGATCCGTCGGGCTGACGCCGAACAGCATTGCCGCCATCACGCGCGTGACGCCAAAGGACGCGACGATCCCGACCACGATTCCCGTGATCGTGAGCGACAGGCCCTGGCGCAGGAACATCCGGCGCACGTCGGCCACCTGCGCGCCGAGCGCCATGCGCAAGCCAATTTCGCGCGTCCGCTGCGCCGCCGCGTAGGCGATCACGCCGTAGATGCCGACCACGCCGATCAGCAATGCGACACCGGCGGCGATCGCGAGCATGACGAGGGCGAACGATGTCCGGCCCATCGAGCTCGCCTGGATTTCTTCGAGCGTCTGAATATTCGCGAGCGGCAAGTCGGCGTTGACGGCCCAGACCGCTTGTTGGATCTCGCCAAGGAATCCCGGCGTGCCGACGCGATTCGATCGTACGGCGTAGGCCATCGTCCGCCATCGATAGCTCTCATTGAGCATCGGGAAGTAGACCATCGACGTCGCCGGCTGATTCAGGCCATCGTCCCGTTCGTCGCCGCTGACGCCGACGATCTCACGCCAGGGCATCGTGGTGTTGCAGCAGCGGACGCGTTTGCCGATCGCTCGCGCCGGCTCCTTCCAATATTCGCGCGCGAGCGTTTCGGAGATGACGATCACCATCCGCCCCTCGTAGATCTCGTTCCAAGTGACGTCGCGGCCCGCGACGAATCGATTGCCCATCGTCGCAAAGTAGCCCGGCGCGAAGCTCTTGAAGCGGCGCAGCTTGGTGATCATCGCGCTTCCCGCCGGCTCGGGGAATTCCTCGACCATCAGGTAATTGCCGTTGTCCTCGCCGTCCATCGTGATCGAGGAGGAGAGCCCAACCGATGTGACACCAGGGACTTGCGCCAGGCGTTCCGCCACGCTCTGGTGCGTGCGCGCGGCCCGCTGTGGGTCGGTGATGAAGTTCGCCGGGATCGCGACCACGAATGTCTGCACGTGTTCGGGATCCGTGAATCCGGGATCGATCTGGCGCATCGCGATGAACGTGCGAATCATCAATCCCGACACGATGAGCAGCGTCAATGCCAGCGCCACCTGGCCGACGACGAGCGTGTTGCGAGTACGATGTCGTGTGGGTGAATCGCCGCTCGATCGGCCGCCTTCCTTGAGCGCCGCGGTGTTGGGCCGGCCAAACTTCCGAAGCGCGATGACGCCGAAGAACGCGCCACATAACATCGAGATCGACACCGTAAACACCAGCACGCCGGAATCGATCGCGATCTCGTCGAGCCGCGGGAGATACGCCGGCGCGAACCAACGCAAGAGCCCGAGCGCCGCTTGCGCGAAGGCCAGGCCGAGTGCGCCGCCGGCGAGCGCGAGCACGATGCTTTCAGAGAACAGCGATCGAGCCAGTCGCGCGCGGCTGGCGCCAAGAGCGGCGCGCATCGCCAGCTCCTGCTGTCGTGCCTCGGCGCGGATCAGAAACAGGTTCGCGACATTGCCGCAGGCGATCAGCAGGACCACGCCGACGGCGGCGAGCAGAATCCAGAGCGTGTCGCCGATGTTGCCGATCACGTCGTCAGCGAGCGGCCGAACGTTCGGCTGCAGCTCGAGCCTCGCAAACTGCGGCGGCAACAATGAAATCATGCGGCCGACGTCGGCGTTGGCGAAGGCGAGCGTGGTGCCGGACTTGAGGCGCGCCAGGGCCTGGAATCCAAAGCTGATGCCGCGCGGCGCGCTCGCATCGAGCGGCAACGGCAGCAGGATGCTCGGACTGGTGCGCAGGAACTTGAATGAAGATGGCAACACGCCGATCACTTCGGCGGGGCGGCCGTCGATCACGAGCGGCTCGCCGACGACGTTGCGGCCGCCGAAGCGTCGTTGCCAGTAACCGTTGGTCAAGACCACGCGCAGCGGCGCGCCGGGTGAATCGTCTTCAATGGCGAAGAAGCGGCCGGCGACTGGCTTCACTCCGAGGATCGGCAGCGTCGACGAGCTGACGAGCAACGCTTGAACACGCTCCGGGTTGCTACCGCCGGTGATCGAGGCATCCGTCGTATCCCACGCGCCGATCGCCTCGAAGGCCGTTTGATTCTCGCGATACGTCAGATATGTGGCCGCTCCGTGATTCGCTCCAGCCCCGTGAGGCGCATATTGCTTCAGGCTGACGAGCCCGTCGGGATCGGCGAAGGGCAGCGGCTTCAGCAGCACGCCGTAGACGACGCTGAAGATCGCAGTCGTCGCGCCGATGCCGAGCGCCAATGTCATCACCGCGGTTCCGGCGAAGGCGCGCTGCTTCATGAGCACGCGCGCAGCGTGACGCACGTCCTGCCACACATCGGTGAGCACGTGACCGGTCGGCGCTCCCGGCGTCGACGGCGGAGTCGTCTGTGCCTGGCGCAGCGGCGCCATGTATCGCGCCAGCAGGTTGCCCTCGCTGAACTCCGCCAGCGTCAATCGCTCAGCATCCTCCGGCGACTGACCCTCGGCGATCAGCTCTCGATAGTGCTCGTCGAGGTGTTGGGAGAGCTCCTGGACGATCTCGGCCTCGCGCGTCGCCGAGAGACGGAGTGACGAAAGACGGGTGCGGACTTCGTGAGCCCACTTCAGGGAGTTTGTTGGATCAGGCATTTTCGACTCCTGTCACTCGACGCACGGCCGCAACGAACGCCGCGAAGGTCTTGCGCTGCTGGGCGAGCACACGCCGTCCTTCGCTCGTGACCTTGTAATAACGGCGCCGGCGTTCGCCCGCCTTCTCGATCCACGTGCCCTTGATCCAGCCGCGCTCCTCGAGCCGGTAGAGCAGGGGATAGAGGGAATCGATGTGGAAAGTCAGCTGGCCGCGGGACCGCAGCTTGATCAGCTTGCCCAGCTCGTAACCGTGGCGGGGTGTGGCCTCGAGCAGCGAGAGGATCAGCAGCTCGGCGGAGCCCCGCTTCAGTTCCCGGTCGAGCGCCCGCGTATTGATATCTGTCATGAACAGATATTATGTAGACAGTGCTACCGCGTCAAAGGTTGTAAAGAGGGTCACCTCGGGACGGACGTTGAATCGCACCGGCATGCTGTGCCCGACACCGCGACTGATGTACAGCTGCCGGTTGCCTGCCAGCTGAAATTCACCGGCGGTGTAGCGTCGATTCTTAACCGGCAGGATCGGTGGTGGCAGAAATGGCGGCTTGCATTGACCGCCGTGCGTATGGCCGGCAAGAATCCAGCCTTCATAGTTGCCCCAGACCGGCAGGTCAACCGTGTCCGGATTGTGACTGAGCGCGATCGCCGCGCGCGCCGGATCAACCCTGCGAAGAACGTCCTGCGGAGTGAAGCGCCCGGCCCACAAGTCGTCGAACCCCAGGACTTGAAGCCCGCCGGCATCGAACATTTCATTGCGCAACACCGTGATGCCGCACGACCGGACGACGTCGACCAGACCCGCGGCGACCTGGGGATCCGCCCACGCCGCACCGTAGTCATGGTTGCCGAGCGTGGCGATCGTGGCGAGCCGGCCGAGCGGCGCGTGTTGACACACGGCGGCGACGTGATCGCGCCAGCCCGGGTGCCAACTCATGAGATCGCCGGTGATGATGACAATGTCCGGCTGGAGATCCGCGACACGGCGAAAGGTCTGGAGCAGATACTCGTCGCTCACCAACGGACCGATGTGAAGGTCGCTGAGATGCGCCAGGGTACGTCCGGTCAGCGACGGAGGCAGCCGCCGGATTGGCAGAGGTCTGCGAACGATCTCCACCCAGTACGGCTCGATCAGGAACGTGTCGCACGCCACGCCGGCGCCGGCGCATGCGCCCAAGGCGAGAAGGAATGAACGTCGGGTCATCATGCCCACGAGGATGGGAGTTTTCCGGCGGAAAGTCCTCAGCAGGAAGTGAGGGAGATGTGAGCAGGCCGTGAGATCCGACTAATGCCGCGGCCGCCGCGTGAAACCGGCGGCGAAGCCGGCTCCAAACAATCCGCTTTCGAATATCGCCAGCAGGATTTTTGTCCCGCCGCCAAACGCCGGCTCGTTGTACAGGTCGGCAAGCGGCGTCCGGATCAACGGCGAGCCGCCCGATGCCTGCGCGATCTCGTTGATGAGACCGCCCACCATCGGGTGACCGGTCAACGAGAGGATCAAACCCGCGACCGCCGTGGCGATGCCCACCGCGAGCACGGTTCGCGCGCGGGCCAAACCGGCGGGAGCGGCCATGCCACCGCCGCCGGGCCGCCTGGTCGTGGCCGCATATCCCAAACCGGCGGCGGCGCCGAGAATGAGGCCCTCGATCGGTCCGCCGATCTGCGTCAGCTCGAGACCGAACAACCCACGCAGCGTCCACCGCGTTGCCACCTGTGCGATGGCACCGATGACGAGACCGCCCAGGGCTGCACCGCCGATGATCGCCGCGCTGCGGCGCGATCGCGCCACCGCTTCAGCCGCACCCACGCCGGCGGCGATGCCGGCGGCGCCGATGGCTCCGCTGATGGCGCCCAACAAACCAAACACGGGAACGATGGTGAAGGGTGCGTCGGAGGCCGGTGAGCGCACGAGCAGCAGTCCGCCCATGAGTCCAGCGATCGCGCCCGCCAGGGCCGCGCCAAGCGCGGCTGAGATCGACCGCCGTTCCGCGAGAATGAATGCGTCGCGCACGCGAAGCCGGATCAGATGCCATGCGGCCTCGAGTCCGTCCGGCCGGCCAAGCAGCGGCACGTCACCCGCGCCTTCGACATTCCACCGCGTGTCACGCAGCAGGGCGAGGCCTTGAGCCGGTCGCGGCCTCGCATTCACGCGCGCGATCGCCCTGGCCGTTCCCCACACATGCAGCTGCTCGGCCACGTCGCGCCGATCTTCATCGGTGGTCGTGCCGGCGACGCTCAGCAATCGATCGATGAGCGGGTCGATCTCGTCGACGGTCGTCTCTGGCGCCGGTGAGGGTGCCGACCGCGCGGGCGCGATCTCCCGCGGCGGCGCGTCCCCGGATTCCTCGATGACATCCGCGAACACGAAGCTGTACCCGTGGCGCGACACGGTCCGGATGAAGATCGGCTCGCGCGAGTCGTCTTCGAGTGTCCGGCGCAGCGTGCGAATCGCCTGCGACAGCGCGCCGTCCGATACGACGACGTCGGTCCAGACGCGATCGAAGATCTCGGTGCGGCTCACCGCCGTGGAGCGGCGCTCGATCAGCAAGACCAGCAGATCGAAATAACGGGGAATCAACGGCAGCGCCCGGCCGTTCCTGAACAGCTGCCGTTGACTTACGGAAAGGATGAATTCGCCGAACCGATACCGATCGGGTGAACTGCCCACGGTCAGATCTCACTCTAACTCATGTGACATCGCCAGCTGAGTTGGCGCTTCGGCGCCACTCGGTACAGACTGGCGGAATGGCCACCATCATCGTCGGCAAAGAGAATTCGACACCGATCAAGTTGTATTACGAGGACCATGGCTCCGGATCGCCGGTCGTGCTGATACACGGCTGGCCGCTCAGCGGCGCGTCATGGGAAAAGCAGACCGCGGCGCTGCTCGCAGCGGGACACCGCGTCATTGTTTACGATCGCCGCGGCTTCGGCCGTTCGAGCAAGACCGGCACCGGCTACAACTACGACACGTTCGCGGCCGATCTGGACAAGCTGCTCAAGAAACTCAATCTCAAGAAAGTCGCGCTGGTCGGGTTTTCGATGGGATCAGGTGAGGTCACTCGATACCTCGCGAAGTACGGAGCCGCGCGCGTGCGCAAGGCCGTGCTGATCGGCACGCTCGGGCCGTATCTCGTCAAGGCGCAGGACAACCCGGAAGGTGTGGATCCATCGGTGTTCGACGGCATCAAGAAAGCGCTTCGCGCGGATCGCCCGGCTTTCCTGATGGAGTTCCTCAAGAACTTCTACAACTACGACGTCACCGGCGGGAAGCTCGTGAGCGAGCGCGTGCTCGAAGACAACTGGAACGTCGGGGTGTTCGCTTCCGCGATCGGCAGCGTCGCGTGCGTGGATTGCTGGATCGAAGACTTCCGCAAGGACCTCAAGAAGAACACCGTGCCGACGCTGATCTTGCACGGCGACGCCGACCGCATCCTGCCACCTGATGCCACGTCGAGGCGGCAGGCGAAGATGATCAAGAACTGCAAGCTCGTCGAGCTCCCTGGCGGTCCGCATGGCGTGCTGTGGACACATGCGGATCGGATCAACTCGGAGCTGATAAAATTTCTCGCATAGGCATTCTGCTGACGCTTCTCGTGCTTGCCGGCCAGATCGAAGGCCGTGACGCCGCGACGTTCCGGTCCCGCGTCGCCGCGCTCGACGCCCGCGAAGCCACCCTCACACTCGCGACCACGGTGGCCGGCGCGAACGGCGCACAGACGGAGACGATGGGGCTCATCGATCGGTTGATTGCACATTGCCCGGCTCGCTGACCCACATGGGTCTTGATTCACGGCGACGAGCTGTCTATGCTTCGCGAACCTGGGAGGTCTGCCGTGCCCACTCCATCGAGCACATGCATGTCGCGCCGCCGGTTTGTTAAGAGTGCGTCGCTTGCCGCGGGTGCCGCCGCCCTCGCGGGTTCCAGCCGGTTGTTTGCGAAGCCCTCTGACTTCGTACCCGCTATCGTCGTCGGCAGCGGCTTCGGCGGCGCCGTCGCCGCGCTGCGGCTGGGCCAGGCCGGCATCGACACTTTGGTCCTGGAGCGGGGGCGACGCTGGCCGATCCGAAGCGACGGTAATACCTTCGCGACGTTCGAACAGCCCGATGGCCGCGGCTACTGGCTCAGAGAAAGCACTGGCGAAGCGCTGCTCGGCCTGCCTCAGCTCGTGAAACCGATCGATCGCTACACCGGCGTGCTCGATGTCATCGAGGGCAACGGCATCGCGATTGGCGCCGGCGCGGGCGTGGGCGGTGGCTCGCTGGTGTACAACGCCATCATCGTCAAACCTCAACGCGCGCTCTTCGAGCGCCTGTTTCCAAGCGCCATCGACTTCGACGAGATGGAGGACGTGTATTACCCGCGCGTCAGGAGCGTCATCCAGTCCGCGCCCATTCCCGACGACATCCTGGCCACCGAGTATTACCGGTCCAGCCGCGTGAGCCTGGAGCAGGCCGTCATGGCGGGATTTCCGACCCGCCCCGTCGATCTCGCCGTCGACTGGGACATCGTGCGCGAAGAGATCGCGGGCTTGAAGGTGCCCTCGGCGATCGCCGGACAGTCTTTCTATGGGCTGAACAGCGGCGCCAAGCGCAGTCTCGATCACAACTATCTCCCGCAGGCGGAGGCGACGGGCCACGTCGAGATCCTGCCGCTGCACACCGCGATCGCGATCGAGCACGGCAACGGCGGCCGCTATGCCGTCACGATCGCCAGTCTCAGCGATGAGGGAGAGATCGTCGGCGTGCCGCGGCGATTGACGTGCAAGTATTTGTTCCTGGCCGCGGGCTCGATCGGCACCACGAGCTTGCTCGTCCGCGCGCGCGCCACCGGGGCGCTGCCGGCGCTCAACGATCACGTCGGACAGCACTGGGCCGCCAATGGCGACATCGCGGTGATTCGCGGGGCGCTGCCGCCGACCAACGCGGCGACGGGTGGTCCGGGCGGGCATTTCATTTTCGAGGATTTCGAAAATCCCATCGAGCCCACGAGCCTCGTCGAGATCGTGATGCCGCCGCATATCAACAGCGCGCTCGCCGCATTCGGGGCGCCGCCGAGCTTCTGTAATTACGCGAGCCTGGGCATTCCACCGGCGATCGGATCGTTCGCGTACGATCCGAACACCGATCGCGTCGGCTTGAACTGGCCGACGATCGATCCGCGCGTGACGAGCTTCCTTGCCGCGGCACAACACACCCTTGCGACCCTGGACCAGCGCACGGGTTCGGCCACCATTTCATTCAACCCCGCGGTGTCGGCGCATCCGCTCGGTGGCGCCGTGCTGGGCAGAGCCTGCGATACCGCGGGACGCGTCAAGCGCTGTCCCGGACTGTATGTCGTCGACGGCGCGCTGATCGAAGGATCGACGGGCCTCGCCAATCCCTCGTTCACGATCGCGGCGCTTGCAGAGAGATGCCTGGAGCAGATCCTGGCGAACGATCACCTCACCAACGGCAGTTGATTACGTCTTGATCGAACGCAGTTCCGCATCGATCGCGCGTCATCCTCTGATCCCTTCAAACAGGTCGGTCTCGCGCGCACGGCCGCCGTTGACCGTGCTGAATGCGCGATAGAACCATTGCGATCCCCAAATCACTTGATGATGCTCGGGCGACAAGTCGGCCAGTCCTTTGTAGGCGGCTACTTGCGATTCGTGGCACGACACCGCCTGCCAGACCGTCGACGACACATGACGCGTGTCGATCGCGGTCGTGATCGACCAGTCGGGCCACGGCGTGGCTTGCCGCTCGATCCCGTCAACCGCCGACACCAGCCGTCCGATCGTTGCTTGGTACGCAGTCCATAGCGATGCCGGCCAGGCGGTGAAATACAGCTTCGACACCGCAAACCCGGCCTCGGCCGCGGCCACGGTGGCCGCCGTCGTGAATTGGGAGATCGCCACGTGGTCGGGATGCCCGTACGCGCCATCCGGCCCAAACGTCACGACGACGTCGGGCCGGATGCGCCTCAGGTGACCTGCGATGTTCGCGATCGCCTCGCGCGGATTCGCCCGATCGAGCTGCGAATCGGGATATGCGAGCACGGTCGTCTCGCGCACGCCCAGCGTCGCGGCCGCGGCGCGGAGCTCCTTCTCGCGAATCTCCCCGAGTGCGACCGCGCCTGGATGCTCGGTCGAACCGGGCCGATGCCCGCGGAATCGACCGGCGTCACCGCGCGTGGCGGTCAGCAAGAAAACGTCAACGCCTTCTGCCGCATATTTTGCCAGCGTGCCGCCGACGCCGAGGGATTCATCGTCGGGATGGGCGAGCACCGCGAGCAGCCTCGGTGTCGGATTGCGGTTCATCGCGCGATGATAGTCGCCGCGCGAGCGCGACGTCGCGTCTTACTTGCCCATCGCCTTGTTGATCGCGTCGACGGTGATCTTCGCGCGCAGCTCGACGATCTTCCTGCCCATCTCCAGCGTCTTGCTCATCGGCAGCAGGCTGACGCCGTTGATGGTCGCGCGATTCGCCCTGGTCCGCTCGTCGATGCGGATCGACTTCGGATCGTAGAGCGCCATCAGCGCGTCGATGCCGTACTCTTCGTGGATCTTGTCCGAGCCCTGGCTCGCGCCGATCTCGATCTGCTCGGGGATGCCGCTGCCCTGGATCAACTTCTGCACTGACGAGTAGTCGTAATACTCGGGGATGAAATAGAAGCGCGTGCCCGAGGCCTTGAACTTCTCGTCGAGCGTCGCCGCGACCTCTTTCATCGCGCCCTGGTTGCCGCCGCTGTCGCCCATCAGGATGACGCGGGTGAAGCCCATGCCCTTGAGGCTCATCGCCATGTCGGTGAGCACGGCGCGATAGGTCGCCGCGGATAACACGACGCTGCCGGGCGCGACGCGCTCGCCGTCGGGACGTCCGGGCTCGAGCGTGAGAATCGGCGCGACCAGCGCGTTGCCAAGCTTGCGCGCGATCGCGTCGCCCATCACCTTGAGCACGAAGTTGTGCTTGCCGGTGGCGAGGTGCGGGCCGTTCGATTCGACGCCGCCGGTGAGGATGAGACCCGTGGTCTTGCCGCCCGTGATGGCATCGCGCACTTCCATCCAGGTCAGGTCTTCGGTCCACACGCTGTCGAACGCGGCGATCGGCCGCGGCGCGCTCATCTCGGCTTCGCGGCGCTTGGCGGCTTCGGCCTGCTGTTCCGGTGTGAGTTGCGGCCGCTGCGGCCTCGCATCCGGCGCCTGCGCCGAAAGGCCGACCGTGAACATGCCGCCAATGACCATCAATTGAATCAGTCGTTTCATAGCGGCCTATCTTACCCAATACACCGCGAACTTTCTTCTTCCACTGGACGTCCAAGTGGAGCAACAATGCTCGTCGACATGCGCCGCGCCATCCGCAGGTTTCTGACGCTGTTCCGTTCCGGCAAGGCCGAGTCGGACCTTGCGGGCGGCGTCGAACAGGCCAAGGAGCTGCAGCGCGACGCGCGCGCGTTCCGCTTCCTCGCCGGCTGGTCGATGGACCTGACGCTCGGCGTGCGGATGCTCGTCAAGTCGCCGGGACTGACGGTGATCGCCGTCATCGCGCTGGCGGTCGCGTTTGGCGCCGGCGCCACGTATCTGCAGTTCATCAACGGCATGGTCAGGCCATCGTTGGCGTTCGCCGGCGGCGATCGGCTCATCGGCATCATCACCCGAGACCTCGAGAAGAACGCCCTCGATCGCCGCAACCTGCACGACTATCGCGCCTGGCGCGAGCAGTTGACGCTCATCGAGAACATCGGGGCATCGCAGGAAGTGGCCGGTGATGTCGAGAGCGAAGATGGCCGCGCCGGGCCTGCGGACGGCGTCCGCATCACCCCCTCCGCATTTCGACTCGTGCCTGCGTCACCGCTGATGGGACGGCCGCTCGTGGACGCGGACGAAAATGCCGCGTCGCCGCCGGTTGCGGTCATCGGCGAAGCGCTGTGGGAGTCGCGCTTCAATCGCGATCCCGCGATTCTCGAACGCACCGTGACGATCGCCAAGACCAGGCACGCCATTGTCGGCGTGATGCCAGAGGCCTTCGGCTTCCCGGTCAACCAGAATCTGTGGATTCCATTTCGCGACGACGGTGCGCCGGTGAAGCGAGGCGAAGGACCACCGATCTCGGTGGTGGGCCGGCTCGCGACCGGCGTCACGCTCGACGCCGCCCAGGCGGAGCTCGCGGCAGTGACGAGGCGCGCAGCCTCGGAGGATCCGCGGTCGAATCAACGGCTGCAGCCGGAAGTACGTACCTACGTGGCGTCGCTTCGCTCGTCACTGGATATCGGCCTGCAGATGATGTTTCTCTACATGGTGAACCTCGCGTTCATCGCGCTCCTGCTGCTCTGCGCCGCCAACGTCGCGACGCTGGTGTTCGGACGCACCGTCACGCGCGAAGGCGAGATCACCGTGCGCACCGCGCTTGGCGCGAGCCGCGGCCGCATCGTGTCGCAACTGGTGGCCGAAGCGGCGGTGCTCGCATCGGTCGCCGCCGTCGCCGGCCTCGGCTTCGCGAGGTACGCGCTCGGTCTGGTGCGGCGCGCGTGGGAACAGGCGCAGGGCAGCGCGATGCCGTTCTGGTGGAGCGAGCGGTTGACCCTCGAGACATTTCTCTACACCGCGCTCCTCGTGATCATCGCGGCGCTGATGATCGGCGGCATCCCCGCGCTCAAGGCGACCGGGCCGGAGATGCAAACGCGTCTCAAGGATGCCGGGGCGGGCTCGACGATGAAGTTCGGACGACTCTGGACCAGCGTCATCGTCCTGCAGGTCGCGTTCACCGTGGTGTTCCTACTGAGCGTCGTGTCGCTGGGGTGGATCGGCCTCAGCATTCAACAGCAATACAACGACGTCGCGTTTCAACGCCGCGACTACCTGGTGGCGCAGCTCGCGACGAACACCGATGGCGAACCGGATGCCGCGGCGACACATCGTCAGCGCGAAGAGTTTCTCCGTCGACTGCGCGAAGCGCCTGCCGTCGCGAATGCGACATACACGGACCTCTTACCCGGCTCCGATTCTGCCTGGCCTGAATACGAGTTCGACCAGAAGGTCTTCTCTCACCGGGTCTCGCACATTGGCCCCGGCTTTTTTGAGACATTCGGCCGCGAGCTGATTGCCGGACGGCTCTTCACGCCGGGGGAAATCGAGTCGGGCGCGAACGTCGCCGTGGTCGATGAGTCGTTCGTGCGCTTTGTGCTTGGCGCACGCTCCGCGCTCGGCCAGCAGGTGCGCGAGGAGGCCGACAGCGGCGCGAAGGGCGAATGGATCGAAATCGTCGGCGTGACGACGGACGTCTCGACGGCTGCGCGCAAGACCGTCAAGGATGCGCAGCTCTATCTTCCGATCGGCGCAATCCCGCCGCGGCCAGTCACGCTCGTCGTCCACTCGCAGATCGGGTATCGGAGCGAGGGGCTTGGCCAGGTCGCCGTGGCGTTGCGCGAGACGGCCGCCGACGGGCCCGAGGACATGCGCGTGTCGCAGGCGAGAACGATGGATGCACGTGGAGAGGACGACGTGGTCGGTTACCTCTTCACGTCGCTCGCCATCGTTGGCGCGGTCGCGCTGCTGTTGTCGACTGCAGGTATCTACGCGCTGATCTCGTTCACGCTCGTGCGACGCACGCGTGAAATCGGCATTCGCACGGCGCTCGGCGCGTCGCCCCGGCGCATCATCACCGGCATCCTCTCAAAGGCGCTTCTCCAGATCGGACTTGGCATCGCGGTCGGCTTCGTCCCGGGCGTCCTCATCGTCGGCCTGGTCTCTGCCGAGTCGGGCCGAAACGGAATCGTGGATGGCATCACGATCGGCGCCGCCGTTGCGGGGTTCGTCCTGATCGTTGCCGCGGTGTCGTGCGCGGTGCCGCTGCGCCGCGCGCTACGCGTCGATCCCACCGAGGCGCTGCGAGTGACCTGATAGGTATAGGATTACGGCCGATGGTCAAACACACGCGTGCGCTCGTGGTGTCAGGACTCTTAATGGCCGGCGTCGTCGGGATTGCCACGACGCAGGCCGCAGTCGAACCCGATGTGTCGGGTTGGGACGCGAAAGCGGCCGCGAAATACCTCGACAGCCGCGCCGAGTGGTGGTCCACCTGGTCGAATGCGGCGCGCGACAAGGGCACGTTCTGCATCTCGTGCCACACGACGCTGCCGTACGCGATTGCGCGGCCGGCGTTGCGCACGACGCTCGGCGAGAGCGGGCCTTCGCCCTCGGAAAGCAAGATCCTCAACAACCTGCTGACGCGCGCGCGCGACCGGGACATCGAGCCGTTCTATCCCGATCAAACGCGCGGCATTCCGAAGACGAGCGAATCGCGCGCGATCGAAAGCGTCATGAACGCCGTCGTGCTGGCGCGTCGCGACGCGGGCGCCGGCCGCCTGAGCGACGACACGCGCACCGCGCTCGGCGCGATGTGGTTGCTGCAGATGAAGACCGGGCCGAACAACGGCGCGTGGACCTGGCTGAACTTCAATTACGACCCGTGGGAATCACCGAACTCGCCGTACTTCGGCGCATCGCTCGCCGCCCTTGCAGTGGGCTCGGCGCCGGAAGGCTATGCGGCCACGCCCGAGATCCAGAACAACCTGAAAGCGCTGCGAGGATATTTCGATCGTCAGCACGGCGCCGTGTCCGTGCTGAATCAGTTGATGGGCCTGTGGGCGTCCGCGCGCGTGCCGGGCCTGCTCACCGATCAACAACGCCGCGCCACGATCGACGCGACGCTCGCGCTGCAGCAAGCGGATGGCGGATGGAACGCCGCGTCGCTGGGGACATTCAAGCGCGTTGACAATACGGCGAACGATACGCGCAGCGACGGTTATGCCACCGCGCTCGCGACGCTCGCGCTGCAGGAGGGCGGTGTCCCGCGCACCGATCCGAGGATCGTCAAAGGACTCGACTGGCTTCGCCGCAATCAGGATCGCGCGACGGGACGTTGGGTCGCGACCTCGCTGAACAAGGAACGCGATCCTGAATCGGATATCGGGAAATTCATGAGCGACGCCGCGACGGCCTACGCGGTGCTCGCGCTGACCTATCAGTCTCCACCCGTCACGATCGCGCAAAAGCTCGACACGCCGCAAGTGCGTGTGTATACCGCGACGCTTCAGCCACACGCGCCGGTCGTCTCAAAAAACGGGCATGCCACGCATCGCGCGCTCATCTACATGGACGAGGGCGTCATGACGATCAAGGACGGAGCCGACACCGCGACGATCAAGTTCAAACGCGGCGACGTGCGGTGGCGTCCGGCGGGCGGTCCGTACACCGCCGAAAACATCAGCGATCATCCGATTCGGATTCTCGAGATCGATCTCAAAGGCCCACCGGCAGGGCCGGCTCCCGTCACCAAGCTCGATCCGGTCGTCGTCGATCCGAAACACTACAAGGTCGAGTTCGAGAACGAATTCGTGCGCGTGCTGCGCGTCCACTTCGGACCAGGAGAGAAGGGCGCGACGCACGAGCACATCCTGAATCGCGTCGTCTTTTATGTGAACGATCAGCCGAATGCGAAGGTCGACGACGTGCGGATGTCCGGCGCTGCGACTCACGCCGAAGCGAACGAATCGGCACAGCCTGCCGATCGGATCGCCGTGGAGATCAAATAACGATCAGTTAAGAGAGTTTGAAGATCCGGCCGTTCTCGCCGGCTCCCCAGGCGGCGCGGCCGCGCCTTGCGGCGGAGAAGGTGTGCAAACCAGGTGCTCCGGTGAGAGGCTTCCAGGTTTTCCCATCATCGAACGAGAGATCGGCGCCCTGTGGCCCCAGAGCTATGACTGTGGACGAACTCGGCAGGTACGTCACCACCGAGCGGAAGCCAGTCAATCCTTTCAATGCCGTCCACGTACGGCCGCCATCACTCGTGATCGCGGCGTTGTCGATCGCCTCGCTCTCCTTGCGATAGTCGCCGCCGACGACGATGCCGTGCTCGGTGTCGCGGAAGGCGATCGAGAAGATGCCGGCGGATGATCCCGTAGCAAGCGGAGTTGCTGCAGCGGCCCAGGTGAGCCCGCCGTCACTCGAGCGCAGCACCCGCGAGGTTGACGTGCCGATCCAGGCGTGATCGCGTCCCATCACGGCGACATTCGTGCCGCTCGCGGCAAAGGCGCCTTCGTTGTCGAGCGCGGGTGGCAGGCCGGCAGCTGGAACCCGCGTCCAGGTCTTGCCGCCATCGGTCGTCCGCAAGATCACGAGCTGTCCATCGACCGAATCACTGAATGCAATGCCGCGATTCGGATTCCAGAAAGCCATCGCATCGAAGAACGCCTTGGGATCCGTGTTGGTGAACTGCAACGCCCACGTCCGGCCGGCGTCGATCGTCTTGTAGATGCGTGAGCTCGCACCCGAGCCGATGCTCAACACGAACGCGACGTCGTCGCTGACGGCGTCGATGTCGCGGAAGTCGAGTGTCTCGGCGCCCGGAATCGTCAACCGGTTCCATGTGGCCCCGCCGTCGCTGGTCCGAAGGATGGTGCCGCCGCTGCCGCTCGCCCAGGCGACGCGTTCGGTCACGGCGCTGACGCCGCGCAAGCGCGCGGTGACGCCGCTCGGCTGAGCGGTCCATGCCGGCACGGTGAGGGCGACGGCGACGAGGGCAGCGAGGATGCGCATGCCGAACAGTGTAAGAGAAAACCGGGGCAACTCACTGCAGCGAAGCTATGACCTGCTCAATCAACGCGATGAGCGTGCCGACTGGCGCGCCCGCGGCCTCCGCCAATCGAAGCGAGTCCAGCGCCTGACCGAGCTTGACCAGCGCAGCTTGAGGATCCTTCAGCCTGATCTTGTCGAGGGCGCCGCTGTCGCCATTCCACTGCAGCGCCTTGCGGGCGTCGAGCAGAATTTTCTTCAAGCGCGCATCGGTCGTGTTCGCGATGATCTGATCGAGCGTCGCGATCATATCGACGAGTGCCTGCTCCGCGGTCAGCACCGGCACGACTATCGATTGCGACGTCGCGCCGGCGTCGTCGTCCGTGACGCCAACCGACAGGTTGAAGTTGCCCGCGTCCGCATACGTCCGCGTGTGACTCAGCTGGCCGGTCGCGCCGCCGAACGCATCAGAGAACACGGTGAACGATGCACTGGGAGTGGAGACGCTGTCGCCCCAGTTGATGACGGCCGTCTGATGATCGGGTTTGCCCGGATCCGTAAACGATCCGCGCACCGTGACCGGCAGGCCTTCGAGGAAGAACGGCACCGTGACGCCGAGTTGCTGGTTCAGGCTGTTGAAGACGCCGAGCTGCGTGATCGTTGGCGCCACATTGAGCACGCGAACGGGAGCGTTTGCATAACCGGCAAGACCATCGACCGCATGCACGGCCTTCACCGGAACGTTGACGAAGCTCGGTCCGTCGAGCGCGCTTGCGGAGAACGATGCGATCACTCCCGTTGCTGAGAAAGAGCCATCGCGATTCACATCCCAGGAAAGATCCGGGTGGCCAAAGTAGTATGACGCCACATCGTCCATGAACTCCGCGGACATGATGTCATCTTCCAACCCGCCAAGATCGTCATCCTCGCCGTGGCCAGTCAGCAAGCGCGCGTCGTCGCCGGGATAATCACCGTCGTCGAACGGGTATTGATTGAGCCGGATGTGCGTGCCCGACGGCGCGAACCAGCGCGCCGAGCTGGCTTCGTTGTTGAATCCAAAATGGGCGTCGAAGACCGTGCCTTCGAGATCGCCAAAATCGTCCCAGTCGTCCTTCGACCAGTCGAGGAAGTCGATGACCGCGTATCGACCGGAGAAGTCGCCATCCGAATACAACTGCAACCACGCCTTCGTTGCCGGCTGCTCGCCTAAACCCGCGAGTGTCGTCGAGTCACCTTCGTTCACGGTGAACTCGCCACCGCTGGGCGGGAAGATCGTGACGCCCGGCAATAACGTGGGGCTATCGGGACGCACCATGTTGTGATGGCCGACGGTGGTGATGTCGGAGGGCCCGTAATTCGCGTGAGCGGTCGCGTAGAAAATGATCTCGCCGCTTGGGCTGATGTGGAAGCCTGACGCCGCCGCGAAATTCGACTCGCCCTCCGCGAGGACGGTCGACTGCAGCGAGGGATGCGAATCCTTTTGATCGCTGTGGATCAGCTTCAGCTTGATCTGGTCGCCGACGAAATCGACTCGGTACAAGTCGAGGATGTCGTCACCGATTCTGAAGCCGGCCACGAGATCGATGCCGCCGCGCGCGCCGGCGAGGTAGAGCGTACCGTTCACGTCACCCTGGCGGATGAAGTTGAACATCTGATGCTCCTGGCCCTTTGACACAGGCCAGTCCTGCCCGGCGTACAGTTCGTCCGGCGTGCGATTCGGCACGCAGACGGTCGTGCTCCCGACCTGCTCGAGGTGGCAGTCGCCGTCGGCCTGCCACAGATCGAGCAGCCGCCACGAGAGTCCTTGCGCCGCCAGATCGGTCGCGCCGTTCGGATCGATGTCGCCGTTCGCATCCCGCGTCGTCGAGTTGGATTCGAAGAACCACATCTTCTCGTTGAAAGTGTCGAACCCGAAGTTCGCGCGGCTCGCGCCGGTGATCATCAACAGATAGCGGCGGTTCGAGAGCGGCGTGATGGAGACGATGCCGCCATTGGGCTCCCGGTTCTCTGGAAAATCCATGTCCGCGGGCACGAATTGGTTGACGATCTCGAGGTGCTCCGGGTCCGCGGCGTTCATGAACAGCACGCGCATCGGCGGAGCAGTGGAGGAGCGGCTGTTGCTATCGGTGAGCGGTGTGTCGACGCCGACGACGAGAATGTTGCCGAGCACTTGCATGCTTTCGGGATGGCCCATCCGCGGCCAGCCGCCGGCGCCGTTGAAATTGCGGAACGAGATGGCGAGGTCGGCAGGGTCCGAAGTGCTGTCCTCAGTCTCGACACCTCTCTTGAGCCGGTTGCTGCGCAGCCGCTCACCATTCTTGTCGCGCGATCCCATCCGGACGATCGTCAGGCTGCCTGGTTCGTCGTCCGTGAAGAAGCATGGCGGGACGTAGAGCCCGCTGCGCGTGAGGACGAAATACGGCGTGCCATCGGCGCTCTGCAACCGGGCGATGCCTTCGTAATGTTTGCAGGTCGTGGGATCCACTATGTCGTCGCCAACGGTGAATCCGAGAGCATCGGCGCGGTAGGCGAGCGGGTGGAACTGCGCTTCGACATCCGGGACGAAGGTTGCTTGCTGTGCAAGCGCGGGGAGGGCGGACAAGATCAAGCCAAATCCGGCCGTAACCAGGATTCGGGGCACAAAACGACGGGCGACGGTCATACCGGATTTGCTCCTTGGGGTGAGGCACGGATTCTGCCCGAGCCTGGGCCATAAGGCCACTGAAATATAAGAACGGAATCCGCGCGAAGAACCCGACACGACCCCGGGCGGCGCAAAGCACGTGGAATATGTGTAGGATCGACGGCCAAGGTGCCCGCCATGACCGACTCGCGCCCGAACCGTAGACAGTTCATCAACGCCGCCAGCGCGTCGATTGCCGCGATTGCCGGAGCGCCGGAGCTCGTGGCGCACGTGCAGGCCGCCCAGGCCCAGGTGCCGGCGACGACGGGCGGCACGAGCCCTGAACTCATCGTGATCAACGCGAAGGTCTACACCATGGATTCGCGGGCGCCGCGTGCGGAAGCATTCGCCGTGAACGCGGGCCGCTTCGTCGCCGTTGGATCGACGAGCGACATCAGGAGCCTCGCGGGGAAGAACACGCAGACCTTCGACGTCAAGGGCATGACCGTCGTTCCCGGGTTCATCGACTGTCACAATCACGCCGGCGGCGAAGTCCTGCTCAACGAAGTGCTCGTCGGCAATCCGTTCGAGGTCGAGTTCGTCAGCATCCGCAGCATCATCGGCAAGCTGCGCGAGCGCGCGCAGAAGACGCCGGCGGGGCAGTGGGTCGAAGGCTACTTCTTCGACGACACCAAGGTCAGCGACAAGCGTCTGATCAACATTCACGATCTCGACGAGGTGTCATCCGATCACCCGGTGATCGTCCGGCATCGCGGCGGCCACACCTATTTCTACAACAGCAAGGCGTTCGCGATGGCCGGCATCACCAAGGACACGCCGAACCCGATGGGCGGCACCTACGACAAGGATGCGAGCGGCAATCTCAGCGGGCGCGTCACCGATCTCGCATCAGCGCCGTTCAACAAAGTCGGCACGCGCCGAACGTATACGCCCGCGGAGATCGAAACGCGGGCGCGTGAAGGGGTCGCGCACATCTCGAAACAGTTCGCGCGCTACGGCCTCACGACGGTGCATCACGAAGGCGGCAACCTGCCGGCGATGCAGGACGTGCGCGCCCGCGGCGATCTGAAGCATCGCATCAGCTACGAAGTGAACGGCCGGTCGCTCGAGGCGATGATCAGCGCCGGCATCCAGAGCGGCTTCGGCGACGAGTGGATCAAGCTCGGCGCCACCTCGGAACACACCGTGGACGGATCGTTCTCGGAGCGGACGATGGCGCTGTCGACGCCGTATCCGAACGTGACGCCGCCGTACCAAGGCAACGTCACCGAGACACAGGAGACGCTGAACGCGTGGGTCGAGCGCGTGCATCGCGCCGGCCTCCAGGTGAACTGCCACGCCAACGGCGATGTCGCGATCGACATGTATCTGACGGCGATGGAGCGCGCGCTGAAGCTGCTGCCGCGCGCCAACGCGCGTCCGAAGATCACCCACTGCACGATGGTCAACCCGTCGCTGATCGCGCGCATGAAGGCGATGGGCGCGGTGCCCGCGCTCTTCACCACCTACGCGTATTAC
>Ga0193741_1000062_pt1 | contig 24052 bp, 18 predicted proteins | sample L2s2metaG_FD_143059 | JGI IMG/M metagenome (GOLD analysis project Ga0193741, IMG submission 143059) | Soil microbial communities from a riparian zone of the East river system, Colorado, United States - L2s2 | ecosystem: Environmental > Terrestrial > Soil > Riparian zone | place: USA: East River...
CGTTCAGCTCCGCCGCCTGCTCGACACTGACGGCGTTCGCAGGGGCCGGAGAAGGCTGTGCCGGCGCGGTGGTCTGACCCACGGTCGTCGTCGGAGGCGGGGCCGTGGTGGTCGGTTGGGTCGGCGCCGTGGTCTCGGGCGCGGCAGCCCTGGGTGGGTCGTCCCGGAAGACGAGGAGGGCGGCGCCGATCCCGACGATCGTCAGGAGCATGGCTCCGGCGACCAGCGCAGCCACGGGCGCCGCGCTCGGGCGCCGTGCGGGCGGCGGTGCGACAGAAGGCCGCGGATTCGTGCCGTGCAGCGCCTCGGAGAGCGCGTCGACGAAGGCGGCCGCGGTCGGGAACCTGTGCACCGGCTTCTTGGCGAGAGCGCGCGCGAACACGGCGTCCACGGCCTCGGGCAGGTCGGCCTGCTCCGAGGCGGGCGGGACGATCTCGTGGATGTGGGCGGCTACCTCGGCGGTCGGCGACTCGCGCTCGAAGGGGCGCCTGCCGGTGAGGAGCTCGTAGGCGACGACGGCCAGCGCGTAGCGGTCGCTTGCGGCCGTCGTCTCGTGGCCCTGCGCCTGCTCGGGGGCGAGGTAGCCGGCCGTTCCGAGCACAGTTCCCGGCGCAGTCATGCCGGCCGTCTCGTCGACGACGCGCGCGATCCCGAAGTCGACGACCTGGAGCCTGTCGGAGCTGTCGAAGAGGAGGTTCGCCGGCTTGACGTCTCGATGGACGATGCCGTGGCCGTGCGCGGCGTCGAGGGCTTCGGCCGCCTGCGCAAGCCAGACGAGCGCCTGCTCGGGGTCGACGCGGCCGCCCCCGGCGCGGACGGCCAGTGTCCCGCCCGGGAGATGCTCCATGACCGTGAACGGCCGCCCCTCGTGCTCGCCGACGTCGAAGATCGTGACCACGTGCGGCTCGGCGGAGAGCCGGGCGGCGGTCAGCGCCTCGCGGCGGAAGCGGACGCGGAGATCGGGGTCCTCCGACAATCGCTCCGCAAGGAGCTTGACGGCCACGATGCGGTCGAGCTTGCGGTCGTGGGCGACGTAGATCTCGCCCATGCCGCCGCTGCCCACGAGGCGTGGAGCGTCATAGCGATCGGGGAGGATGCCGGTGGTGCCCGCCACCGTCCTAGGCTCTTACCGGAACCACCGTGCGTCCAAACGTGGCACTCTTCAAGGAATCCTTACTGCACCAACGTACGCTGACTGTCGATAGGGGTCTCATGCGGCTTGCTTTCCGTCTCACCATTCCCGGCCTTGCCGTTCTCGTGGCGCTCGCCTTCGCCGCGACCGCGCAGCCTGCCGTGACGTTCGTGTTCAAGGGCAACGGCTGGGGCCACGGAATCGGGCTCTCGCAGTACGGCGCCCAGGGCCTCGCGCAGAACGGGCGCACCTACTCCCAGATTCTCGCCCACTACTACAACGGCACGACCCAGGTGAACCGTTCGGCCACGATCAGGGTCCTGCTCATCGCGGGCAACGGCTCACTGCAGCTCGGCTCCGATGCGAACTTCAACGGCGGTGGCGGCGCGTTCTCGGCCGGGACCTGGGTTGTCAGCGCAGGCGCGGCCGGCAAGATCAAGCTCGTCAAGGGCCCGACGACGCGCACCGTCGCCGACCCCACGACCTTCACCCGCGGGACGGCCTCGCTCGAGATCGGCGGCGTCAAGTACCGGGGGTCGATCACGATCCGGCGCTCCGGCTCGACCGTCTGGGCGCTGAACACGCTCGGGCTGAACGACTACGTGAAGGGCGTTGTCCCACGTGAGATGCCGAGCTCCTGGAACGCCGAGGCGCTGAAGGCGCAGGCGGTCGCCGCCCGCTCCTACGCGCTCGCCGCGGGCGGGCACTGCTCCTGGTTCGGGACGAGCGTCATGTGCCGCGACACGCGCGACCAGGTCTACGGCGGCCAGGGCGGCGAGGCGGCCTCGACGAACGCCGCTGTCGACGCGACCGCCGGGAAGGTGCTCGCCTCGGGCGGCGCGGTCGCTACGACGTTCTTCTTCTCGACGTCCGGTGGCCGGACGGCGGCCAAGCACCACGAGTGGGGCCCGCCGGCCATTTCGTACCTGACCAGCGTCAACGATCCGTTCGACAACATCTCGCCGCACCACACCTGGGGCCCGCTGGACTCCGAGGTCGACTGCCCGCCGACTCCGGGCCGCGACTGCGTCTGGTCGGGCTCCGGCATGAAGTCGAGGCTCGGAACGCGTGCGCCGAACGGGCTGACCGACATGACGGTCACACGCAACCCCTCGCTCCGCGTCGCCAACGTCACGGCGACCGGGGCGTCGGGAACAACCTCGATCTCAGGCGCGACCATGCGCTCGGTACTCGGGCTGCGTTCGACGTGGTTCACGATCGGCGTCATGCGCATCACGGGCGGTGGCACGATCAACAAGGGCCAGACGAAGGTGCTCCCCGCGCTTGCCCGGAACCTCTCCGCCGTCCACCTCCAGCGCAGGCGGCTGAACGAGAGCACGTGGACCAACCTGCGCGAGATCTCCGGGAACGTGAACATCCAGGCGCATCCCGCGGTGACCACGCTCTATCGCCTGAGCTCCGCGTCGGGCGCGACCGCGGCGGTGCGCGTCAACGTCCGCCCGACCGTGCAGTTCACCGCCGAGTACACGAGCCGGTCGCTGAGCGGCTCCGCGGGCGAGGAGCTCGCCGGCGAGGTCGTCCAGGTTCAGCGCCAGACCCCGGGTGGGGAGTGGCAGACCGTCGCCACCGCGATCGTCCGCGAGGACGGGACCTGGAACGCCGAGCTCGCGCTCGTGCCGGGCCTCTACCGGGCTTACGCGGCGCCGGTCGGCGGCATCGCCGGGATGAGCTCGACGCTCACCGTCGTCTCCGGCTAGTCCTCCAGCAGCTCGCCGGCCGGGACCTCGCGGATCTGCCGCGCGGGGTTGCCGACGACCACGGCGCGCGGAGGCACGTCCTCGAGGACGACGGCGCCGGCGCCCACGAAAGCCTCCTCGCCGATCTCGACCCCGGGCAGGAGCACGGCGCCGCCGCCGACGCGGGCGCCGCGGCGCACGGTGGGGCCCTTCATGCTCGTGAGGCGCTCCTCGGTGCGCCCCATGAAGTTGTCGTTCGTCGTGACGACGCCGGGGGCGATGAAGACGTCCTCCTCGAGCGTCGTGTAGGCGGTGACGTAGGCGTTCGCCTGGATGCGCGTGCGTGCGCCGATCGTCGTGTCGTTCTCGACCAGCGAACCGCGCCCGACGACGACGCCGTCGCCGAGCTCGCAGCGTTCCCGGACACAGGCCTGGTCGCCGACGATGACGCCGCTTCCCAGCCGGCTGCCCGCGAAGACGACCGCGCAGGCCAGGATGCGCGCACCGTCCCCGACGACGAGCGGCGGCAGCTCCTCGACCTTGGCGGTCGAGCGCGCGCCGAGCGACGGGTGCTTCCCGACGACGGCGTTGTCTCCGATGACCACGTCCTCGCCCAGCACGGTCCCCGGGTAGACGACCGCGCTCTCGGCGACGCGCGCCTTCATACGCGCTCGTGCTCGAGCGAGGCCTGGAGCTGCTCCAGGGTGCGCACCACGGAGAGGCCGGCGCGCGCCGCGGCCAGCGGGTCGCCCTCGCCGCGGAGCAGGGCGAGGAAGTGCTCGCACTCGAGGCGCAGCGGCTCGGCGTTGGGGACGCGCGGGCTGTAGACGTCGCCGATCCGCGTGCTCCACTCGCCGAAGGTGCGGAGCGAGGGCTCGGCGGCGCTGTCGTAGACCGTCACCTTGCGGTCGAGCTCCATGTCGTCGAACACGGCCATCTTGTCCTTGCCCACGACGGTCATCCGCCGCATCTTGTGCGGGTCGAGCCAGGAAAGATGCATGTGCGCCGTCTTGCCCGACGGGAAGCGCAGGTAGCAGAAGACGACGTCCTCGACCTCGGGCTTGAGGAACGACTCGCCGTGGGCGGAGAGCTCGGTCGGCTCCTCGTCCAGGAGGTGGAGGATGACCGAGAGGTCGTGGACGCCGAGGCTCCAGAGCGCGTTCTCGTCGCGGCGTATCGTGCCGAGGTTCACGCGGTTGCCGTAGACGTAGAGGATCTCGCCGAGCTCGCCCGAGTCGACGAGCTCCTTCAGCTTCGCCACGCCGGGGTGGTAGAGAAGGAGGTGCCCGGGCATGAGCACGAGGTCGCGCTCCTCCGCGAGCGCGACGAGCTCCTCGGCGTCGTCCGCGCCGAGGGCCATCGGCTTCTCGACGAAGACGTGCTTGCCGGCGGCGAGGGCCTTGCGGGCCAGGTCGGCGTGCGTCGGCACCGGCGTGGCCACGACGACCGCGTCCACGCTCTCGTCCTCCAGGAGATCCTCGAAGCGCGTCGTCGCCCTCGCGGCCGGGTAGCGGGCTGCGGCGCCCGCGAGCTTCGTCTCGTCCGCGTCGCAGGCCCAGGCGAGCCGGGCCAGCTCGTTGAAGTTGCGGGCGAGGTTCGAGCCCCAGGGGCCGAGGCCTGCGATCCCGAGGGTCGCGGGCGCTAGAGCTTCCACACGCGTCCGCTCTGCGTCCCGTTCGCGCCGGTGGCGTTGCGGAAGTCGACGACGAGCGGCGCGCGCTCGGCGAGGGCGTCGTAGTCGATTCCCGAGTGGGCGGTCACGATGGCAACGCAGTGGGCTGCGTCGACGGCGCCGTCGAGCGACTGCGAGACGAGCCCGTGCTCCGGAAGCTCGGGCACGTGTGGGTCGTGGTAGGAGACGATCGCGCCCTCGTCGCGGAGAAGCTCGATCAGCTTGAGCGCCGGCGACTCGCGCAGGTCGCCGACGTCTGCCTTGTAGGCCACGCCGACGACGTGCACGGTGCTGCCCTTCACGGAGCGCTCCTGGGAGTTCAGGGCGCGCGTGACCTTCTCCAGGCAGAAGTACGGCATGTTCTCGTTGACCTTCCCGGCCAGCTCGATGAACTCGGTGTAGAAGTCGTACTCCCGCGCCTTCCAGGAGAGGTAGAACGGGTCGACGGGGAGGCAGTGGCCGCCCAGTCCGGGGCCGGGCTTGAAGCTCATGAACCCGAAGGGCTTCGTCGCGGCCGCCTCGACGACCTCCCAGACGTCCACGCGCATGCGGTCGCAGAGCTGCGCGAGCTCGTTGACGAGCGCGATGTTGACCGAGCGGAAGATGTTCTCCAGCAGCTTCGTGAGCTCGGCGGTCTCCGGGGACGAGACCGGCAGCACCGTGTCCAGCGCGCGCTCGTAGAGGGCGCGTGCTCGGTCGGTACAGGCGTCCGTGATCCCGCCGACGATCTTCGGCGTCGTCTTCGTCGTCCAGTCGGTGCGGCCGGGGTCGACCCGCTCGGGCGAGAACGCCAGGTGGAAATCCTTGCCGACCTCGAGGCCCGGCGCCTCGAGCAGCGGCAGGAGATCCTCGCGGGTCGTGCCCGGGTACGAGGTCGACTCCAGGACGACGAGGTGCCCTTCCCGCAGCCGCTGGGCGATCATGCCCGTTGCGCTGAGGACGATGGAGAGGTCGGGCTCGCGGTTGGCGGAGAGCGGCGTCGGGAGCGCGATGAGGATCGCGTCGGTCTCGCGGAGGGCGTCGTAGTCCGTGGTCGCGGCGATCGTTCCAGCCTCGACCAGCGGCGCCAGCTGCTCGGACGGGACATCCTCGATGTAGCTCTCTCCGCGCTGCAGCGTCGCGATCCGGTCGGCGTCGACGTCCACGAGGACCACACTGACGCCGGCCTCCGCGAAGACCTGCGCGAGCGGGACGCCGACGTAGCCGGCGCCGACGATGGCGACTTCAGCGCTCAATCGCGACTCATCGTACAAAGCAGGTCAGCGATTCTCTCAGAGGCCCGTCCGTCACCGTAGAGCAGCGGGTGCTCGGGGCCGGGAGCCGCATTGCGGGTGGCCGTGACCATCGAGGCCGGGTCGCTGCCCACCAGGCGGTTCCAGCCGGTCTCGAGCGTCTCCACCCACTCGGTCGTCGTCCTGAGTGTCACGCACGGGACGCGGTACCAGTACGCCTCCTTCTGCACGCCCCCCGAGTCGGTGAGGATCACCCGGGCCTGGGACGCGAGCGCCGCGAAGTCGAGGTAGCCGACGGGCGGGAGAACGCACACGGTCTCGGGGAGGGCGATGCCTGCCGCTTCGAGCGCCGCGGTCGTTCGGGGGTGCGCCGGGAAGACGACCGGCTCGCCGATCTCTTCGAGCGCCGAGGCGATGCGCCGGAGCGGCTCGGGCTGGACGTTGGCCTCGCGATGGAGCGTGAGGATGAGGTAGCGGCCCGGCTCCACCCCCGCTCGTTCGAGTGATTTCGAGCGCTCGCGCGCGAGCGGCGCCAGGCGGAGGTTGGCGTCGTACATGACGTCACCGACCTGGTGGATCCCCTCGGTGATCCCCTCGGCGGCCAGGTTGGCCACGGCCACGTCGGTCGGACAGAAGAGCAGGTTCGACAGACGGTCGACGAGCATGCGGTTCAGCTCCTCCGGCATGGAGCGGTCGAAGGAGCGCAGGCCGGCCTCGACGTGGGCGACGGGCACGAGCAGCTTTCCCGCTGCCAGAGCGCCGGCGAGCGTCGAGTTCGTGTCCCCGTAGACGAGCACGGCGTCGGGCTGCTCCTCGACGACCGCCGCCTCGATGCCCGGGAGCATCCTGCCCGTCTGCTCGCCGTGGGTTCCCGAGCCTGTCTCGAGCCTGTAGGCGGGCGGCGGGAGCTCGAGCTCGTCGAAGAAGACGGCCGAGAGCTCGGGGTCGTAGTGCTGCCCCGTGTGGAGCACGATCTCGTTTACCCCGCGCTCGCGCAGGGCAAGTGAGAGCGGTGCGGACTTCACGAACTGCGGCCGGTTGCCGACAACGGAAAGGATTCGCACGACGACGGCGAATCTAGCCGAACGCCATGACCTCGAAGATCCTCCTCGGTAGCCTCAGCCTCATAGCCCGCCCCCTCGGCAGCAGCCGCACGCTGGCCTGGTACGCGCAGCGCCGCCTCGGCCGCGCGTAGCCCTTCGGGCCATGTCCGGGGTCTGACCCCGGCCACGTCCCGCCGGGACGGGGAATCGACCGTGTCCTGTGGATGGGTCACGTTCCGCGCTGCGGGCCGTCTCACGATCATTCGACCCGGCCTCGCGGAACGGTGTTCGTCCCCAAATGCGGCCCGTAGGGCCATGTCCGGGGTCAGACCCTGGGCGTGCCCGGCGGGGACACGGCCGAGTGCCTGGCAACGCCATGGCTCGGGGCGACGGGCTCTGCGCCGGCGCTACACTGAGCCGCCGCGGGCCGTTAGCTCAGCTGGTAGAGCAGGGGACTCTTAATCCCAAGGTCGAAGGTTCGAATCCTTCACGGCCCATACACAGGAAAAGTCCTGCAAATTAGGAGTCAGACACCGTTGAGGAGAGGTGCCGAAGCGGATGAATCGACCCGAAGGTCAACCGCGCCGTTGACCCGCAGCGAAGACTCTCCGCCGGTGGCGCTGAGGGCACTCTGCAGGAGGTCCGAATCGAGCCACATACAGCGTGCTCTCGAGCCGCTCGCGTGGCTCCGGCCCGGGTCCGGGTGCGAACGTCCGCTGGACACGATCCCCAGCTTCACGGCGACGGGCATGTAACCGAGGGTCTTCGAGGCCTCGGGGTCCTCTTGGGGAGCTGCTCGACCGCCTCGTGCAGCTCGCGCTCGAGCGCCACGAACGGCACAAGCGGGCTCGAGTTCTAGAGCCGAACGAGTACGGGGCCGGGCCGTACCCACAGCAGGTCGACGCGGTTGGCTCCCTGGCGGAGCGAGACCTCCGGCACGAGAACGGAGAACCGCTCCTCGCCGCCGGCGAGATAGCTCCGCGCAACGGCAACGATCCGGCCGCCGAGCGCGACTGCGAGGCTCCGTCCCGCGTTCGCGCCGCCTGAAATCGTTCCGGTCAGCCGCGCCGGGATCTCCTCGGCGGCGAGGTCGACCGCCTCGAGCTCCTCCGCCTGGTCGAGCTCTGCGTGAGCCGTCCCGAGCGGCTGGACGGTCAGCTCGTCGAGGCGCTTGTCCAGGAGCCCGGGATTTGGTCCGATCCCGTAGAGACCGTCGCCGAAGAGCCCGACCTGCCGTCGCAGGGATCCCTCCCGGCGTGCAGCCAACGCCTGCGGATCGGCGGTGAACCGTCCCTCATCGCCGACGAGCAGGAAGGGCTCACCCTCTCGCGCCTCGAAGAGCGACGTTCCGTCAACCCGCCATGGGACCTCGACACCGAGGACGTCTGCGATGGTCGGGAGGATGTCCACCGTCTGCACGGGCTCGTCGACGACGCGGCCCGCCTCCTGGCCCGGCCGCTTGACGAGCAGCGGCATGAACACGACGTCGTCGAGATTCGAATCCCGGAAGGCGCGACGTCGCTCCCCGGGGCGGAAGCTCACGCCGTGATCGGCGGCAACGACGAGAAGCGCACGATCGTAGAGTCCGGCGGCGCGCAGGCGGCGAACGAGGTCGCCGAGGAGCCGATCGGCGAATCCGAGCTGGAGCAAGTAGCGCTGGTAGCCCTGCTGGACGAGGAACTCGTCGTCGCTCCAGCCGCCCGTCTCGAAGCCGGGCAAGTCCCCGCCCGCGTAGCGACGCCCCGAGGGCAGGAACTCCCAGGGGAGGTGGGGGAGCATGACGTGCGCGAAGGCAAGAAGTGGGCGGTGTCCGCCGTCGAGGGAGGCAAGGAAGTCTTCGAACGCGTAGATCCGCCTGCGGGTTCGCTCGTGCGAGCTCTCGAGGAACGCGCCCCAGGTGTCGGAGACGGAGGGGAGCCGCCTGCGGAGGTCGCGCGGCAGCACGAGGTGCGGGTAAAGGACGGCGACGTCCGAGAGCAACGACTCCATCCGACGCGGGAACGGGCGCCGCACGACCTCAGGGCAGAGAGCGTGCGGGCAGAGCTGCGTCAGGGACTCGGAGATCTCGAGGCGGTGGCTGCCGCCGAGGAGTGTGAAGAGGTTGTCCGGATGCTCCGAGAAGACCGGGAGGCGGCCGTGCTCGGAGTAGAGCCCGGTGAGGATCGCAGGGACGGCGTTGACCGTCCAGGCGTCCACGGTGGCGGCGTTCCGGAACCACGTCGAGTCGCGGGCGAGCGCGGCGAAGCTCGGGTAGCGCTCGGCGTCGATCCCGCCGGCCTCGTCGAGGAGCGACGTCGTCGAGATCTCGTCGAAGACCACGACGACCACCGGCGTCTGCGAGTAGGCCCCGTGAACGTGCGGCTCGGGCTCTCGCTCGAGAACGAGCGTCCCTACGGGCGAAGAGAAGAGAAAGACAGCGAGGAAGAAGATTGGTGCGACGGAGAGCACCGTGAGGAGCGACCGGACGGGCGCGTAGCGCGCGTACAGAAGCGCCGCCACCACGCCGGCCAGCGCCGCAGCCGGGACGAGGACCACACTCGAGCGGTCGGCCACCTCGGTCGCGGCCTGCAGGACGAGCAGGCCGGCGAGAGCGGCCACGGCCGTGAGATGGAGCGCGCGCGATACGCGCCGATCGATCAGGCCCGCGAGCGCCTCGAGCCCGAGGATGGTCGCGGGCGGGATCAGCACAATGCCGACCGCGAAGGCGAGGATGTCCCACCGCGTCGAGTCGCGGACGGCGAAGAACTCGGCGTTCTCGCCGAGGACGTCGAAGAGGGGCTGGGCCACTGCCAGGCCCCAGAGGGCGGCGAGGTGGAGTCCCGGCCGGAGGGCGCTTCTCACTCGGCCCGGGCTTCGTTGACGTGGGCGAGGCTGTGGAGATCCGTGATTCAGAGGAGTAGAAGGGTATTCGTCGCAGTCCGCGTCGACCTCGAAGGCCGTGCGCCAGCCCACCGGCTCCCCCGCAGACACATCTTCGAACGGCCGGCGGCGCGGGAGCCGCCCGGACGAGTGAGATGAGGCTGGCTGGTCGAATGGCCTCCATGGAGGGGAAACCGGTCAGCCGCCCGCTCTGTCAGCCATGATCGCATCGACCTCCGGCCAGACCTCCGGACGCTTCTCGGGCACGCTTGGGACCGGGTCGTGTAGGTGCCGCAGTGCCGACGCCATCGCGCTCGAGGCCGCTGGACTTCATGGGTCTGGAATGCAGGAGCCTGCTGCGGCGGGCAGGCGTCCCGTGCCGACAGTGCTCGGCCCAGCCTCCTGTGCGATTAGGTGCTGAGGGTCAACGATGGGTCAACAAGCGGACGCGAGCCCGCCCGAGAGCACCCGAGCCCGTTCCGCTCAACCATGCAGGTTCACCAGACTCCGCAAGGACGTGCGACCCGTCCGCGATCCACTCTTAATCCCAAGGTCGAAGGTTCGAATCCTTCACGGCCCATCCCGAGCGCGGGCACTCTCAGCGGTTGCTCTCGACCTGTCGTGGGGAATGTGTTAGACCAGCACGAACCACGACCTAGGGGGAGCGATGAGAAGACGCTCGATCGTTGCCTGTGCGGCCCTCGCTCTGGTGATCGCGGCCTCGGGAACGGCCGCCGCGCCCGCGGGCAAAGACCCAGGCTTCAAGACCAAGAAGCCGTCGATGCTGACGCCGGTCATGGAGGGCGTGACGGTCACGCCGCTTCTGACCGTCGGGGATGTGCTTGCGAGCGGCTACCGCTTCGAAGCCATCCCGGACGGGATCTCCCTGCGCACGCGGGGCAACGGGCGAGTCGACGTCTTCGTCAACCACGAGACGAGCAAGGTGCCGTTCCCCTACAACGCGGCCAGCCCGACCGCCGCCAACGGGGAGAACGACTTCGACAACGCCCAGGTGAGCCGGCTGATCCTCAAGCAGCGCTCCGCCGGCGTCCTGAACGGCTCGTTCGTGATCCCGAGCAGCCTGGGCTACCAGCGGTTCTGCTCCAACTACCTGGCGACGGCGACGGAGGGGTTCGACCGCAAGATCCTCTTTACGAACGAGGAGTCGCCCGACTACGTGTACCGCCGGGAGGACTCCTGGCCGCCCGTCATGGGGAGCCCCGAGGAAGAGGAGGCCGGCCTCGTCGTGGCGCTCGAAGTTGCGACCGGGAAGCAACGGCCGATCTACGGCATGGGGAGGCACAACCACGAGAACAGCGTGCCGATCCCCGGGTACGGAAAGCCGGTGGTGCTCTCCGGTGACGACACGTTCACGAGCGGCCCGCTCACGGGAGTCTTCCCCGCCGGGGCCGTCCCGGCCCAGTCCCAGCTGTACTCCTACATCGCACCGAGCACGGACGCCCTGCTCGCCGACACGGGCGACCTATGGGCCTTCGTCTCGGACACGCCCGGAGTGAAGAACTACTACGACGTCCTCCCGAACTCTGGGACGGTTGTCACGGGCCACTTCATCAAGGTGCCGAAGGACATCGCAACCGGCAAGAACCCGGACGGCTCAGAGCTGAAGGCGGCCGACAAGGGCTTCCCGCTGCCGCCCACGAACGGCAGCTGGCAGACGGACCTCCGCTCCGCCACGCCGGTGGGCATCGACGGCCCGCAGTGGGTGCTCGAGTACTGGAGCGACATCAACAACGTGTTCCAGTTCGTCCGCGTCGAAGACATCGCCTACGACAAGCGGCCCGGCATGGAGAACGTCGTCTACGTCGTCGACTCGGGTCGCGGCCGCACGGCCGCCCAGAGCCTGGACACGCCCAACTTCAGGTCGACCAACGGCCGTGTCTGGAAGATGGTGCTCGATCCCGACGACCCGACCAAGGTGACGTCCCTGACCGTGCACGTCGAGGGTGACGACAACCCCGTCAAGACGCCGACCGAGATCCACCAGCCGGACAACCTCGAGTCGACCCGAACCGGCATCGTCGTGACCGAGGATCCGGGGTCGAGCCAGCAATATCCGTTCGGCTCGACGGATCCCACGGCGACGACGGCGCGGCTCTGGTACGCCCCGTTCACGGGCGCTCCCCAGATCGTCGCCAAGGTCGACCAGTCGGCCGACGGCGGCCCGACCGACGTCGACGGCCGGGCGCCCGGAAACCTGGGCGCCTGGGAGTCGAGCGGTATCGTCGACGCCTCGGCGGTCTTCGGCCGCGGCGCGTTCCTGATCGACGTCCAGGCCCACACGCTCTGGATCGAGAAGGCGCCCGGTGACGACAACAACGGCGACGGTCAGCCCGACTTCACGTACAAGCGCGAAGGTGGGCAGCTCGCGCTGATCCGCATTCCCGGCGCGTAGGCGCGGATAGTCGAGAGGGGGCGCCCACAGGCGGCGCTCCCTCTCCGCCGGCTGTTGGGCGGCTGAGGCCGCTAGAGCTCGACCCAGTAGGCGTGCAGGCGCTCCGCCAGCTCCTGCGGGCGGCTGATGGAGACGTAATGGCCGCCGTCCATCTCGTCGGGCTCGATGCCGGGCCTGCGGCGAACGGGTGTTACGCGTTCTCCCCGTCCTCGATGCGTTCGGCGAGCAGGTGAAACGAACGCTGCGTCGCGACGACCAGGCCCATGAGCAGCTGATTCATCTCGTCCACCGGCGGTGCGATTCCGGAACCGCTCGCAGCCTGCGCCTTCTCGTAGGCGGGCAGAGACTTCACCTCACGGCGAAAAACCTTGTCGATCTCGTCCCCTAGTGCCATTACCGTCTCCTCTTCGATTGCGGCAACTCTAGGCGGGTCGCCCGAACCGGGCTCAGGCCCTCCGCAAGGACCGGCGGATCGGGCAGTAGGCCCAGGCGCGGAAGCGTGCCTGGCCGAAAGCAGCGCGATCACGGGGCAGGAAGCCTCGCGGACGATCTCGGAGATCAGCTCGAGCGCGTGCTCCGAGTGCAGGCCGAGCCCCACGAGTGCGACGTCGGGCCGCTCCCGCGCGGTGACCGCGCCGACCTCTTTGACGTCGATCTCTCGGGCGATCACCTCATGTCGAGCCCGGCCACGACCTGGGCGAGCAGCTCGAGCCGCTCACGCCTCTCGTTCGCAATTAGAACTCGCAGGTGCCGGATCTCGTCCCCAGCCATATCGCAAGAACCAATCTAGCGCGGTCCGGGGGCCGCCACGGAACGGTCGTGAAAGCGTTCCTACGAGCGTCTGGCGAGGACCCGGTTCGTCGTTGATCCGGGCCTCGGGAATGCAACGGCCCAAGAGACGATTTCCCCGGACGCGAGCGCGACCGGATTGAGCGCTGCGTCAAGAGCTGGGTCCGCTTTACGAACGGGTGCGGTCGTCGTGATCGTCTTCATCAGATGCCTTCCGTGCCAAAAGGAAGGCCCGCAAGACGCGGGCCTTCCCTGCATCGAGCCGGGGGCAGTTACGCCTTGACGGCTCCGTTCGACTTGTGGGCGATGACCTCGCCGTCCGTCACCTTCGGCGGATTCTTGAGGATCTCGTCGAGCTTCTCGTCGCGCACCCAGCTGGATGCGACACGAGTCGACTCGTCGGCCTGGGCCGAAGTGTCGAAGAAGCCGATGGAACTCACGACGCCGTTGCCGGCCTCGATGAGGTAGTAGCCGTTGAACCCGGGCAAGTTGCTCAGGCGGGGAAGGAGGGTCTCGCCGACCTTCTTGGTGAGCTCGTCGGTGCGATTCTGGTCGACACCTTCGTAGCGCCTCATGGTGACATGCATTCGATGCTCCTAACTCTCGTACTGAGGGGAGAGCTCGTGTGCGAGCTGTCCTTGGACTGCATTCAGGCCCATGTGACAGGCGAAGAGGAGAAGAGTAGGAGCCTCGACGGCTTCTATGTGCGGACCTTACGTGCCAACTACTGTAGCACACTTCTTGACAACGTGAATTTACAGTACTACGTTATTTTACGTAATCTATCTCATAGGAGGGAAGGTGAGTCCATTCTCGGTCACCCTGCAACGCGTTCCTGATCGGGAGCTCGGCCCACTCCTGACCCAGCTCGCGCAGGCGGGGTTCCGCAATCCGATCATCAAGCCCGTCGATGCCGACCGAGCACCTGGCGACGGGGCCGTTCCCGCGCGTGGGCAGGGGGCGGATCTCGCAGAAGGTTGGCGGCTCGTGCGGAAGCGGGAGGGCGAGTCGTATCAGTGGCCGGAAGAGCGCGATCTCTACGCCCGCTACCGCGTGTTCATGGGCACGACGCGTTCCGAGGGCGCCGTTCACATCGGACTTGGCGAGACGATCCGCAAGAACAAGTGGGGACGCGACCGGAAGTACGTCGTCGCCTTCCTGAGCAGCGGAGCCCCGCAGCAGCCGCTGGCCGAGTTCGTTGCAACCGACGACTACGAGGAGACGCACGAGCTCGTCGCAGTCGTTCGTGGGAGCGACGGGGGGCGGCGCATGTACGGCCCCGCAGATGCCCTTCCCGGCGTCTACCAGGAGGGCTTCCGAACCCAGATGTACAGCGAGCGGATCATCTATCGAGGCGTCTGGAACAAGGTCGTAGTGGTCGCGCACGAGGACGACGACGAAACGATGCTCAACCACGCTCTGCTTCAGAGCCGGCGGCGCTACCCAACGTAGGGCGACTAGATCGACTCTCGGAGCGCGTTTGCCGCCGCTTGCAGACGCTCGCTGACATCGGCCAGCTCGCGCGCCGCGAGGTCGATGCGCTCTTGCTGGGTTTCCGAGCGCTCGCGGTCGCTTTCAGCCCGCTCGCGAACCTCTTTGAGCTCGCCCGCCATCTCTTCCACGGTGTGAGTGAGCGAGGCCAGCTGGCTCGCGACGCTGGCTATGTCCTCCTCGGCGGTCATGTCCGCCGAATCCTAGGGGCTTTCGCGGCTTTCTCCTGGAGCTCAGCCCGGTAGGCCGCCAAGCGCTCCGCCAGTTCCCTCGGGCGACTGATGGAGACGTAGTGGCCGCCGTCCATCTCGTCCGGCTCGATGCCGAGCCGCTCGCGGGTGACGCGACGCTGGAAGTCGGCCGGGAACATGCGGTCCCCGCGGCAGAGCAGGACCTTCGTCGGCACGTCGGGCCAGGCCTCGAGCGGCCACGGCTCGACCATCGAACGCTCCGACTGGCCCCGCTCCCTGCGCCTTGCCTCCTCCTCCAGGTGCGCCGGGACGTCGTGGTAGAAGACGTCCTCCTCGCCGGAGTCCTCGTAGCCGGTGTTCCTCCACCACTCGATCCCCGTCTCTCCCGGCGCGGGGATCATCGGCGCGAGGAGGACGAGCAGCTCGGAGGGCACGCGGGCACACACGAGCGGGGCCGTGAAGCCGCCGAGGGAATGGCCCACGACGACGAGCCCACGCCGGTCGCCCACGGCCTCCACGACGGCGTCCGCGTGGTCCCAGAGCCCGAGGGCCTCGTCCTCGCTCGGCAGATCCGGCGCGATCACCTCATGGCCGCGCTCGCGCAGCTCCGGCTCGACGAGATGCCAGTCCCAGCCGCTACCGCCGCCGCCGTGGATCAGGACGAACGTGGCCACGCGGCCAGTGTCACGGATCCGCGGCCCAGTCTGCGACGGCGTCGTGGGTGGTCGCCGTCGTCAGCCGCCGCTTGTCCAGCCCGTTCGGGGCCATCGACCAGACGTCGTTGCTCGTCGTCGTGAAGCGCGTAAAGGCGATCCGCCCGCTGCCGGGGCCCCAGACCGGGCCGAAGTCGCCGACGTCGTTATTCGTCAGCCGGCGCACGCCCGTGCCGTCGAACCCGATCACGTAGAGCTCGGTGTCCTCGCCGTCCCAGAGCTCGAACGCCAGGCGCGCGCCGTTGGGCGACCACGTGGGGTTGGTGACCGCCCTGGGGGTGGAGAACAGCAGTCGCCTGCCGCTTCCGCCCGCCCGCACGAGCCTGATCTGGCTTCCGCTGGCATGAGAGCGGACCCACGCGATCCACCCGGTCGAGGACCAGTCGGGGCTGTGGTCGGCAGCGCGGTGGTCGGTGAGCCGGCGGAGGCTGCCTCCCGCGGCGGCGATGGTGTAGATCTCGGCGTTGGTGCGCGTGACGTAGCGCGTGAACGCGATGCGGTCCGAGTCCACAGACCACGTGGGGTCGGAGTCGTCGATCGTGTTGGTCGTGAGCCTGCGCCTGCCTGTCCCGTCGGGCTCCACGACTGCGAGCTCCGACCGGCGCCCTGCGACCTGGAACTCGAACGCGATCAGCTCACCGTCGCGCGCCCACGCGGGATTCGCCTCGGTCGCGTCGGTGTTCGAAAGCCGGCGGAGGCTGGTGCCGTCGATGTCGAGGCGCCAGAGGTCGTCGTGCCGCCCGCTGCGCCGACGGACGAAGACCAGCCGGGCGCGGCTCGGCGAGATGGCCGGGCCGAAGTCGTTGACCGAGCCGGACGTGAGGCGGTCCTTGCCGGAGCCGTCGCCCTCCATGACCCACACGTGCGAGGTGGACGTGCCGAGGCTCGTGTAGGCGACGTTCGATGCCGCCGCGATCCCGGCCGCGGCAAGCCCTGCCGCGAGAGCGGCCGCCGCCAGGATTCGGTGCGAGGGCGCCATGCCCTGTCCTCCACCCGTGATCATGACACCTGGCCGGGCCGGCGGACAAGGCCGGGTCCGAGCCGCAGCCGCCCACCGGACCTGACACGATGCGCGCCGTGCTCCCGAGGCTGATATTCGCCTGGCTTGCGAACGTCGTCGCGCTCTTCGTCGCCACCCGGATCATCTCGTCTGCCGACTACGGCAACGACTTCTGGGTGCTCTTGGTCGCGGCGCTCGTGTTCACGATCGTGAACATCTTTGTCCGCCCGCTGGTCATTCTCCTGGCGCTTCCGGTCGTGGTCCTGACCCTCGGGCTGGCGTTGATCCTCATCAACGTGCTCATGCTCTACCTGACCGACTGGATCGTTCCCAGCTTCGAGTCGGGGAGCTTCTGGGCGACGCTCGGCGCCGCGGTGATCGTTTCGATCGTCAACCTGATCCTGAACCTCGTCCTGAAGCCGGACGAGCGCCTGCGCGACTAGCCCTTCTCAGCCTCAAGCGCCGGGACGCCGCGGCCGATCTTCTAGCCGATGCCCCAAGCTGCCCGCCTTCAGGCGCTCCTCGACCTGTCCAGGAGCCTTTCGTCGAGCCTCGAGCTCCGCGACGTCCTGCGCGAGTTCGCGACGCGCGCGGCCGAGCTGACCGGCGCGACCGCCGCCGAGCTCTCGCACTACGACCCGGCGAAGGGCGCGCTCGTGATGCTCGTCGAGTACCGCGACGGCGGCGACGAGATCACGACCACGGGCGGGCAGGTGTACCACCTGGTCGACTACCCGGCCACGCGCCACGTGCTCGAGACGCAGGAGGCCATGCAGATCCGCGTCTCGGACCCGTCCCACGATCCCGCCGAGCGCGCGCTGCTCGAGCACCAGGGGCAGAAGTCGCTCCTCATGCTCCCCCTCGTCGCCCGGGGCGACACGATCGGCCTCCTCGAGATCGTCGACGTGAACGACCGTGTCTGGGACGACGCTGACGTCGAGTTCTGCCGGGCGCTCTGCGACATCGTTGCCATCGCCGTCCGCAACGCGGTGCTCTTCGCCGAGCTCCAGGAGACGGCCGCGCGCGACAAGCTCACAGGTCTCTACAACCGGCGCCTCTTCGAGGAACAGTTCGAAGCGGCGGTCGCGCGCAGCCTCCGCAACAAGGAGGACCTGACGCTCCTCGTCGTCGACCTGGACGGCCTCAAGCGCATCAACGACGTCAGCGGCCACGTCGCGGGCGACAACGCGCTCCGCACGCTCTCGGATGCCCTCCGGGCGACGATCCGCTCGACCGACGTGGCCTGCCGGATCGGGGGCGACGAGTTCGCGGTCGTCCTTCCGGGCTCCACGGCCGAGGACGCGGTCGGCGTGGCCGAGCGGGCGCAGGAGATGCTCGCGGAGATCGGGCGCGGCCAGTACAGCTTCTCGGGCGGCATCGCGCGCGTGACGCCCGCCCAGTCCTCCGCGGAGGACGTCTTCCGTGCGGCAGATCTGGCCGCCTATCGCGCGAAGGCCGCCGGAGGAGCCCGCACGCTTCTCGGCGTCGAGACCAAGCTCGTCGCCGAGGCCTAGCTAGGAGGGCTTGACGGAAGAGTGGCGGTGCCGCCGGGCGAGCACATTCCGCCAATCCCTCCTAGGCGCTCGCCGAGGCCGTGGACGCCGTGCGGCGCCGTGCGCCGAGGTCGAGCCGCTCGTCTGCATGCTCGATCAGGAGCGGGTCGTGCGTGCCGCACACAACTGCGGCGCCGGTGTCCCGCGCGAGGTCGAGCAGGAGCCGGGCGACCGCCAGCGCGTTCGCCTGGTCGAGGCGCGCCGTCGGCTCGTCGGCGAGGAGGAGGGTCGGCCGGGCCGCGACCGCCCGTGCGACGGCGACCCGTTCGCGCTGGCCGCTCGAGAGGTCCTCGACGCGCCGTGAGGCTTCGGCCGCCAGCCCGACCGCGGCGAGCGCCTCGGCTGCACGCGCGCGGGCCTCGTCCGCCTCGATGCGGCGCAGCGAGAGGCCGAGTTCGATGTTCTCAGCGGCAGTCAGAAAGGGCACGAGGCCGGTCTCCTGGCTCACGAGGGCGATGCGCTCGGCGCGGAAGCGGGCGCGCCCGTCGCGGTCGAGATCCGACAGCGTCTCGCCCAGCACCCGGACGTCGCCCGCCGTGGGCACATCCGTTCCCGCCAAAAGTCTCAGAAGCGTCGTCTTCCCCGAGCCGGACGGGCCGGTGACGGCGGTCAGGCGCCCCCCGACGAACGTCGCGTCGAGCTCCAGAAGCGCGGAGGCCGCCGCCGCTCCCTCGCCGTACGTGCGCGAAAGGCCGCTCACCTCGGCGACGCTCTCGCCGTCGCCGGCCGGTCGCCGGAGCGCCGGCTCCTCCTCTGGGAGGGCGACCTCGCCGTCGCCCGGAATCGCCTCGAGGACGATCCCCTCCTCGTGGAGCCGTGCGGTCGCGTGCGAGCGGATGCCGGTGCGCCGCAGCAGCTCCTCGGAGAGGCGGAGCCAGCCGCCGCGGCCCACCACGATCGCCTCGTCGCGGCCGTCCGCGAGCGCCGCCTCCTCGCTCACCCGACCGTCGCGCACGCGCACGATCCGGTCGGCGATTGCCGCGGACTCGGGGTCGTGGCTCACGAGCACCGTGGTCGTCTCGCCGCCGCGGGCGAGCTCGGCGATCGCCTCGTAGACGAGCCGGGCGCTGGCCGCGTCCAGCTCGCCCGTCGGCTCGTCCGCGAGGAAGAGCCGCGGCTTGTGCGCGAGCGCGGCGCACACGGCGACCCGCTGCTGCTCGCCGCCGGAGAGCTCGCGGGGATGAGCGTGGCGGCGGTCGAGCAGCTCGACCCGCTCCAGGAGCTCGTCTGCGCGCACATGGCGCTCCCGTGCGGTCACGCCGGCGAGGCCGAGCTGAATGGTCACGAGCTCGCGGATGTCGAGCTCGGCCGCCAGCGCGCGCCAGTAATGCTGGTCCGCATAGCCGAGCAGCTCGGCGCGGTAGCCGGCGCGGCCTCGCCGCCCGAGCCTGGCCAGGTCGCGGCCGTGCACCCGCACGCTCCCCGCCGTCGGCTGGTCGAGCGCGGCAAGCATCCGGAGGAGGGTCGACTTGCCCGAGCCGCTCGGCCCGAGCACGACGCAGATCTCGCCCTCCTGCACCTCAAGCGTCAGCCCTTGGAGCGCCACGACGCCTCCCTCCGGCGCCGCGTAGACGCGGAAGAGGTCGCGGATGTCGACGGCGGCGCTCATATCCGGCGGGAGGCTGCGGTGACGAGGGCCGCGGCGGCAAGTGCGCCGCCGCCCAGTGCGATTGCGAGGACGGGCCAGGTGACGGTCGCGTGCAGGGGAAGCTCGGTCGCGCGGGCGTCGGCAGTCACCGAGACAAGGTCGACGACGAGCACGCCAAGAAGCGCGGCTGTGACGAGACCACCAGCGAGGCCCACGCCGACGACGACCAGGCTGCGCAGCCTGACGACTCGGCGCAGGAGAGCGGGTCGAGCGCCCTGCTCCTCGAGGTCGTCGAGGTCGCCGCGCTCGTCCCGGACGTCCGAGGCCACGCCGAGCAGCACACCGACGAGCGCGAGCCCGAGCGCCACGAGCGCGGCAGCGAGGAGAGTCAGGAGCGTCCCCCGGGCGAGCGGGTCGTCGCGGAGGGAGTGCTCGATCTCCGTGCGCGAATCCACGGTGAGCACGTTGAAGGGAGGGCGCGCGAGCTCGGCTGCCAGCGCCTCGCGCTCCTGCTCGCCGGGCGCGCCCAGCCAGACCTCGTTGGTCACGGCGGCCCCCGGGTGGGTGGCGTTGAGCGCCGTCGAGAGGAGCATCCGGTCGGCGACTACGAAGTCGTCGCGCGTCCCGGGGAACCGCTCGGCCACGGCGGCGACCTGGACGGTCACCTGCTCGCCGGCGATCCGCAGCGCGAGCTCTCCGCCTGGGGCTGCCGCGGCCGCCACGTCGGGCGAGGCGATCGCGAGCACCGGCTGCTCGTCGGTCGGCTGGGCCGGTCGGAACCGTGTAGCCGCCTGCTCGGTGAGCGTCCCGGTGAGCCTCACGCCGAAGTCGTCGGGAACCGCTTCGATGCCGTTGACGCCAATCCAGTCGGCGTAGCGGTCGAGCACGACCGGGCCCGCCGCCGTCTGCGCCATCAGCGGGCCGAGCTCGAGCGCCAGCTTCCGCGGTCTGCCCTCGCCTCCCCGCTCCTGCACCTTGACCGGCGGGTTCAGCGTGACTGCGACGACGCGCCCGCCCTGCGCCTCGGGCGGCACGGCGACACGCAGCGTCGAGCCGTCTCGCTGGGGCTTGCCGAGATCGAGATGCTCGTAGCCGCCGGACGGAGTCTCAACGCTTGCTGTGAGGGTGACGAGTTCGCCGCGCGCCGCCACCTCGAGCTGCGTTGCGTCGTCGGGGAGCACCGGCCCCCGGATTCCCGTCTCGCCCACAGGCTCGACGCGGCTCGCCAGGCTCGCCGGCGAGAGGGCGCTGAAGTCGTCCCGCCAGCCCCGGAGGGCGGGGATCGCCTCGGCGTCGAGCCCGACGATGCCGATGCCGGTGCGGCCGCCGGCGCGGTTGACGTTGCCGGAGAGCCGCACGACCGGCTCGACGCGCACGTCGTTCTCCAGCTCGGCAAGGCGCGCGGGAGGGGCGGCGTCGTTGACGCGTATGAGCCGGGTCAGGTCCTCGCGCAGGGTGAAGTCCAGCGGGACGGCGTAGGCCGCCTGCTCCTCCTGCCCCCGGGCGAGCGTGGAGCGGTAGCTCTCGGCGAAGACGGCGAGGCCGACGCTGACGACGAGGAATGCCGCCGCGACGGCGGCGTGGCCCGGGTGCCTGGCCAGCGAGAGTGCCGCCAAGCGGAGGCCGACCGACCGACCGCGGGAGACGCGCTCCAGCAGGAGCAGGCCTGGGCGCAACAGGCGCGCGCAGACGACCGCGGCCACGAAGGTGACAAGCCCTGGGAGCAGGACGAGCGCGGCTGCTGTGCCGGATTCCTGGGCGAGCGCCTCCTGGTCGAGGTCGCCGCGGAGGAGCGTGACCGCGATGACGGCGACCGCGCCCAGCGCCGCGGCATCCAGGGCAGAGAACGAGCGCCGGCCGAAGCCGATCGGCTTCGCTCTCAGCGCGGCGACGAGGACGAGGGCGAGCGCGAGAGCGACGACGGCGGCCGCGAGCAGGCCCGTGCGCGAGAGAGTCGAGTGCGCGAGTACCTCGCCGACCGGGGCGTCCGCGCGCGAAGCCACGACCGCGCCGGCCAGCGTGCCTAGCGCCCATCCGGCCGCCGTGCCCACCACGGCGACGGCCGTGGCCTCTGTTCCTGTGAAGAGCGAGAGCTGCCACCGCCTGGCGCCGAACCACGTCAACCGCCGCCGGGCCGACTCGGTGTCGCGTCGCATGCTCACCGCGGCGAGGATCGCGAAGGCGAAGAGCAGCGCTGCGGACTCGCCGCCCACGAGCAGCAGCCGGCGCCCCGCCACCTCGCTCGCCTCGGAGGCGGCCCCGAGGTCCACGAGGGGCGCGCTCAGATCGGCCGCGAACGACGTGTTCTGGAAGGACGTGCGGGCCTGCGCCACGTCGACGGCGAACGCGTCGATGTTCCAGGCGCGCACGCTCCCCGGCGCCAGCGGAACGACCCACGCGTAGCTGCGGTAGACGGTCTCGAGCTCCCGTGATCCGACGAGACCCTCGACGCCCTCGGCGAGGACGAGCGGCGCCGGGGGCGGCCGGTGGTAATCGATCGCGTCGCGGTAGACGGGGCTGAGCGCGGCCCTCGAACGTTCGTTCTCGGCGGGCGCGACGAAGTCGCCGAACAGCACGGGCGAGCGGATCGCCGCCGTCCCGACCTCGACCAGCCGCAGGCCCTCCACGTTCGGCAGCGACCCGGCCCCCCGGAGCCGCACGACTTCGCAGTGCTCCGGCTCGCACGTTCGCGGCATGCGGCCCGAGCGCAGCGTCACCCACCTCTCGAGGTCGTCGACCGCTCCCAGGCCGATGAAGCGGCCGGCGATCGTGCTCTCCCGGTAGAGGACGAGCGCGGCCGGGTCCGCCTCGCTGACGCCGGCGAGGGACTTGCGCGCGCTCTCGTCGAGCGTCGAATAACCCTCGGTCAGTGAGGGGATGCCGAACCAGGCGGCGCGCAGGGACCGCTGGGCCGCGGGAATCTCCTCGATCGCCCGGCCGACGCTCTCGTCCTTGGCCACGACCGTGCCGGCGAGCACGGTGGCGATCATCGCCGCGCCCGCCGCGACGCCCGCGGCAGCGAGCAGCGCGGTCGGCGCCCGCCGGGCGATGCGAACAGACGCCAGCTTGAGTGGATAGGCGATCGTGCGGAGCGCTCTCACCCCCTGAACGCTGCCAGCCGCAGCGCACCTCGACCAGTCATGTTGCTACGCCTTTGGTTAAGCTGTGCTTATGCTCGATGTCAGACGTTTGCGCGTGCTCCGCGAGGTCGCGCTCCGCGGGTCGATCGCGGGGGCGGCGGAGTCGCTTCGCTTCACGCCTTCCGCCGTCTCCCAGCAGGTGGCGAAGCTCGAGCGTGAGGCGGGCGTAGCGCTCGTCGAGCGCGGCCCGAAGAGTGTCACTCTGACGACCGCCGGCTGGCGGCTGGTCGAGCACGCCGAGGCGATCCTCGAGCGGCTTGCCGCGGCGGAGTCGGAGCTGCGGGAGCTGGCCGGCTCGCCCCCGGAGCTGCGCGTGGGCGCGAACACGACGGCGGCCGTCAGCATCGTCCCGGACGCGCTCTCTCGCTTTGCCGTCGTCCGACCGGACGTCGAGATCACCGTGTTCGAGTCGGATCCGCTCATCTCCCTGGCGCGCCTGTGCGGGCGGGAGCTCGACCTGGCGATCGTGTTCGAGTACGACCACGTGCCGCTGCCCGACGACCCGCGGATCGCGCTCGAGCTGCTGCTCGAGGAGCAGATGCGCATTGTCCTCCCGGCCGGCCACCCCGTGGCCCGCCAGCGCGCCGTGCGCCTGCTGGACCTCGCCGACGAGACCTGGATCCAAAGCACGCCCCGTTCGTCCTGCCACCCGTTCACGGAGCGTGCCTGCCGGGCGGCGGGCTTCGACCCTCGGATCCGCTTCGAGTTCGACGACTATGCAGCGATGCAGAGCCTCGTCGCCTCCGGTGCGGGCGTGGCTTTCGCGCCGGACATAGGGCTCACGACCGTGAACCCCGGCGTGGCTGTCCGGCCCATCGCCTTCGGGCCCAAGCGTCGCGTGCACGCCGCCCTACGCGCGGGCGAGGGCGACTCTGCAGGCGTTTCCGAGATGCTCGCCGCCCTGCGGGAAAGCGTCGCAACCCGCGAGCCGCTCTTCCCCGCGGTCGCCGGGGTCTCCTAGGCGGACGGTTACCGGCTCGTCCGGCGGGGCCTATCCGTAACCTGACGGCATGGTGGGGGGTCGCCTTGTCGTCGTGCTCGCCTTCCTGCTCCTGAGCGCCTGCAGCGGCGACTCGGACGGGCCCGAAGGCACGCCACAGCCGACGTCGTCGGGCGCCGAGGAGACGACCGAGCCCGCGCCCAGTACGGACACCGGCGAGACGGACGACATCGGCCCGCCCGGCCGTGGCGGCCCGCTGGAGATCCGGGAGTTCGTCTCGGGCCTGGAGGCTCCCGTGCATGCGACCGCCGCGCCCGGGGAGCCCGACCGTCTGTACGTCGTCGAGCAGATCGGCCGCATCCGCATCGTCGAGAACGGCCGGCTGCTGCCGGAGCCGTTCCTCGACCTCGTCGGGGAGATCGCCTACGGGGGCGAGCAGGGGCTGCTCTCCATGGCTTTCCACCCCGAGTACGAGACCAACCGGCTCTTCTACGTCAACTTCACCGGCCCCCAGGGCGACACGCGGGTGAGGGAGTACCGCGCCGACGGGCCGCAGCCCGTCACGACCCGCGTGGTGCTCATCGTTTCCCAGCCGTACG
>Ga0193741_1000063_pt1 | contig 23902 bp, 21 predicted proteins | sample L2s2metaG_FD_143059 | JGI IMG/M metagenome (GOLD analysis project Ga0193741, IMG submission 143059) | Soil microbial communities from a riparian zone of the East river system, Colorado, United States - L2s2 | ecosystem: Environmental > Terrestrial > Soil > Riparian zone | place: USA: East River...
TTTGGATACTTTTCGGAAGGAGCAGCAGTTGGTATATTACTCATCATCATGAACATAGCAGTTGCCTTTGTATACCTGAAATTATTCGATGTGAGAAACAAGAAAATATGATAATTTGGAAGGTGGATACATCATGAAAAAAAATTTGCGTACTTCATCGGTATTTGGATATTCTAAATGGTTCTTTGCTGAAAAACCAGTTATTTACATATTGTTATTTACATATCTTTTTATTACTTTGTTACCACTTGTGTGGGTTCTTTCCACCTCTTTTAAATCTAATGAAGAAGCAATTTCACTTCCACCACAATTTATTCCAAACAATCCTACATTTGAGAACTATATTTTTGTAATTACAGAACCACATATCATGCATAGCCTTTTTAATAGCTTCATTGTCAGCATAGGAAGTACGATCCTAAGTGTTGCAATTAGCGCCGTAGGGGGTTATGCCTTTGCTAGATTTCAATTTAAAGGTAAAAACATTTTGCTTAGTATTATTTTAGGACTTTTTATGATCCCAGTTTTAATAAATATTATTCCACTTTATATTATGTTCTCTCAAATAGGATTATTAAATTCGCTTTTAGGTCTAATACTCACTTTCCAAATTCTAATCATTCCTTTAAATATATTTTTGCTAAAAAGCTATTTTGAAACTATTCCTCGAGAGCTAGAAGAGGCGGCATTAATAGATGGATGTTCAACTTTAGGAGTATTAAGAAGAATAACCATTCCCTTATCAATGCCTGGCTTTGCTATTGCTGCAGTCCTAGCATTTAGATTCTCTTGGAATGAATTTATACTTCCAATAGTTTTGGCTAATAGGCCAGATTCAATGGTTTTTCAGGTGGCATTATATGAATTTGTCTCTCTATATAGTATTGAATGGGGTTATCTAACTGCTGGAATAAATATAGCATTAATTCCAATTTTAGTATTGATGTTAATTTTTCAAAAACAAATGGTCAGAGGACTCACATTGGGTGCTATTAGACATTAAATTTTTTTATTTAATAGAATGGAAATATAAAATTTGTATGTTATAGAGGTCTTATTTTATTCTCGTTTAATAATATTAGTAAATAATTTATTGGATATAGACAAAGGATATCCTATGGTATTAGAAGATAAAAAAGCAGAAAATGCTAAAAAAATAGAAAATAACAAAGACATTGAAGATGACCAGGAACTTAAGGAAGAGTTAAATGAATGGGAAGTCGAATCAACTGAAGCAGGAGATTAACAATCTCTAAACAAATGGTCAAACAATAATATTTAATTATAATTTTACTTAAATCGTATATTACTACCCTTATTATGTATCTTCTACAAAATACTTGTAATTACATTTTAAAATATACATAAACTGTTTAAGAAATTTCTTATATCCGTATGACATAATTATTAATGTAAAACACATGACTATGATAAACAAAGTAGAAACTACTCCTGATTTGGTTTCTGCTGTTTATAAAAAATCTAGGAAAAATATTTCATACTATAAAGAAAAAATCAAGAACGACAATCTTACATTGAGTGAAAAAATATTGATAGGGCATCTTTTTGATATCGAAAAAGATGGTCAAAATAAAAATTTAGAAAGAGGAAAAAGTTATGTCTTATTACGTCCTGATAGAGTTGCATTACAAGATGTAACAGGTCAAATGACACTTTTACAGTTTATGCAATCACGTTTAAAGCGAACTACTTTACCCACTACTGTTCATTGTGATCATTTAATTCAAGCAAGACTAGAAGGAGTTTCTGATACCAAGGCTGCATTATATGAGAATAATGAAGTTTTTAAATTCTTAGAATCTTCATCAAGAAAATATGGTGTAGGATTTTGGAAACCTGGCGCAGGAATAATTCACCAAGTAGTATTGGAAAATTATGCCTTTCCTGGTGGTTTAATGATAGGGACTGATTCACATACTCCTAATGCTGGAGGATTGGGTATGATAGCTGTAGGAGTTGGTGGATTGGATGCTGCAGAAACTATGGCAGGTATGCCATGGGAGATTTTATATCCTAAACGAATAGGAGTTTATCTGACAGGAAAGTTAAATGGATGGACAGCTCCGAAAGATATCATTTTGTATGTAGCATCAAAATTAACTGTTTCAGGGGGTACAAATGCAATAATAGAATATTTTGGTCCTGGTTCCAAATCAATTAGTTGTACTGGAAAAGCTACTATAACGAACATGGGTGCAGAGATTGGAGCAACATGTTCAATTTTTGATTATGATGTAAGAATGGAGACATATCTTCAATCTACAAATCGAGCTGATATTGCTGAGGTTGCTAATGAAAATATTGATATTTTAACACTGGATCCAGAAGTTGAGGCTGAACCAGAAAAGTATTTTGATAAAGTAATTAGAATTGATTTATCCACTTTAGAGCCCTACATAGTTGGTCCTCATACTCCAGATTTAGGTAGACCAATTTCCCAAATGAAACAAGATGTTTTAAGAAATAAATATATCGATAAGATTTCAGTAGCTCTTATTGGTAGTTGTACAAACTCTTCTTATGAGGATATGTCAAGAGCATCAGGTATTGCCGAACAAGCTGATCAGAATGGTGCTAAAACCAAAACTTCGCTTTTGGTAACACCTGGGTCGGAAATGATTAGGGCAACAATTGAACGAGATGGACAAATGAAAATCCTCAAAGATATCGGTGCAACTGTTTTAGCAAATGCTTGTGGTCCATGTATAGGCCAGTGGAGTAGGCCTGAAATCAAAAGTGGTGAACCTAATACTATTGTTACATCTTACAATAGAAATTTTCCTGGAAGAAATGATGGAAAAAGAGATACAATGAATTTCATAGCCAGCCCTGAAATTGTGATTGCGTTAGCTCTTGGTGGAAAACTTTCATTTAATCCGCTAACAGATATAATTGAAGCAAAAGATGGAACAAAATTCAAACTTGAACCTCCACCATTGGCGCCAGAAGTTCCATCAAAAGGGTTTGCAAATGTAAAGGATGTTTATGTAGAACCATCCACTGAGCCAGATAGTATTGAGGTAATAATAGATAGCGATAGTGAAAGATTACAAAAGTTAGAACCATTCTCACAATGGAATGGCAAAGACATTCTAGAAATCCCAATTCTTGCAAAAGTCAAAGGAAAATGTACTACAGATCATATTTCTCCAGCCGGTCCATGGCTAATGTATAGAGGACATCTTGATAGAATAAGTGATAATTTGTTATTAGGAGCAAAAAATGCATTTCATGATAACCAAATCGGAAATGGAAAGAATTTATCTAATGGAAAGATAGAATCATACCCTCATGTTGCAAGAGAGTATAAAGAAAAAGGTCTTAAATGGGTTATAATAGGAGATACAAACTATGGGGAGGGTAGTAGTAGAGAGCACGCAGCAATGACCCCTCGATATTTGGGATGTGCTGCAGTAATATCTAAGAGTTTTGCCAGAATACATGAAACAAACCTAAAAAAACAGGGGATTTTAGCACTCACATTTGAAAATAGTTCAGATTATGATAAGATACATGAAGATGATAGAATAAGCATAATAGGATTAGATAAATTAGAACCCTCGAAACCTGTAAAGTGTAAGATTGTTCATAAGGAGAAAGAAGCCAAAATAAGTGAAGAAGAAATAAATTTGAACCATTCTTACAATCATCATCAAATTGAATGGTTTCGTTATGGGTCTGCACTAAATGTTCTTAAATCAAAGACCCAACAATAATAATAATAATAAAAATTGTCTATTGAAGTTCAACAAATACAATGCTTTACTATAATTTGAATTTAGTAATATTATGAAGTGCTGTATTCGTAGATCTACATTTATTATTCTTATTTCATATAGGTGATCAAAAATTAAAGAGAACTATTCATTTATAGCTGATGCAATGTTAGGAAAAATTGCAAAAAAATTAAGGATACTTGGATTTGATACTATTTATATTTCTTCAAATACAAATGATAGAGAAATATTAGAGCTTCTTATGAAAACAAAAAGAATTTTATTAACCAGTGATAAGGAATTATTTTATAGATCTAAACACTACCACTGTCCTTCAATAATTATTAATAAAAATACAGAAATTGAAAATTTAATTACCATTTTTAGTAACTTAGAAATAAAAGTTATAGATACTTTATTGAGTTGCCATCGTTGTTCTATTTGTAACAATAAACTAGAAATTATAGAAGATGTAAACTTGGTAAAAAATGAAATTTATCATAGAGTGATTAAAAATAATAATGAATTTTATAAATGTAAAAGATGTAATAAATTGTATTGGCATGGAAGCCATATTAAAAATATCATTTTACTGATAGAAAAAATTAATAAAATGCTATGATTTTAGTTGCATATTTTTAGATGTTTAAAAGCGATAGTAAATGAATGCAATTCGGTGTCAGTCAGATTCAGGATGAACCTCTTCTTTAATATTATAATATAGCAATTAATGGATAAAAATCCAGAGTATCTATTCTATCAATAACAAAATTTAAAGTTATATAAAAATATATATAAAATATATATAAAAATAAGTGAATTTAAAATATCCAAAAAGTTATTTTTTTGAAAATTAATATAATTATTATAAACAGGAAAATCTTAATACTCCCTCTTTAATACTATCTTGCTAATGTATAAAAAATCTCTAGATTCAAGCGTATTTTCCAATCCTATTAATTATGTTCCAAAGGCCATTTTTTTTACAAAAGGTAAAGGAGTACATAAGGAATATTTAACGAGTTTTGAGCTTGCATTAAGAGATGCTAAAATTTCCGATCTTAATTTAGTAACAGTGTCTAGTATCAAGCCATCACAATGTAAAATAATTAGTATTCAGGAGGGAAGAAAATATCTTCTTCCTGGTCAAATTACATTTGCAGTAATGGCTAGATCATCAACCAATGAGCCAAATAGACTTATAGCATCCTCTATAGGTTTAGCATATCCAGCTGACAATGATCAATATGGATACCTTTCTGAGCATCACTCGACAGGTGAGACTGCACTAAAAGCAGGTGATTATGCAGAAGATATGGCTATGGAAATGCTTGCAACAATAATGGGGTTACCAAACGATTCTTCGTTAACATGGAATGAAAAAGAAGAACAATGGAAATTATCCGGTAAAATATACAAAACTCAGAATTTCACTCAATCAGCAGAAGGACATAAAGATGGAATGTGGACTACAGTTTTAAGTGCTGCAGTTTTTATCTTATAATTACTTTTTAATTTTTTTCAATTTGACACTAACAGTATCTTTATCAATTATTTTATTTTTGTATTTCCAAAATTTTTGATTATAGTACTAATCCATTTGGTGGTTTTATTTAATAAATCTAACCTAGCAAATTCATTTGGTGAATGTGACTTACCATATTTATATGACGACCCAATACAAACACAAGGTGCATCTAAGATATTGATAAAGTAATACATTGGACCTGTAGCTGCTGATGATATACTTTTTATTGTAGAACCAAATATAGAAGTGGCGGATTCCTCAACAACTTTTATAAAAGGATGGTCAACAGGAGTTGTTCGTGCGGGCCATTCCTTCTGTAATAATTTAATTTCAAGTAAATTTTTGTTAAAGCCCTGGTCTTGCATATGGTCACAGAGTCTTTTAAATTGCATAAGTGGATCCATATTAGGAACTAAACGGAAATCTAACTTTGCTATAGCTTTATTTGGAATAATAGTTTTAGACCCCTTCCCAAGATATCCAGCTATCAGACTACTTATATTACACGTAGGCATTCCTTCATAGAACTTTTTAGCCTCAATATCCTTTACATTATTTAAAAATTTACTAATACCGTATTCTCTTTTAAATATTTCCTCATCAAAAGGTTCCTTATCTAATATTTCAAGTTCTTCTTCTGAAAAATCTCTTACTTCTTTATACCAATTTTTTATTAAAATTTTTCCATCACTATCGCGAAGACTCTTTAGTGCATCTACAAGAATCCAAGCAGGATTTTCGATGAGTGTTGCGAGGCTAGAGTGAACATCTCGTGATGGTCCTCCTTTAGCTATAAGTTCCACATATAAGATACCTTTAAGACCTAACATAATAATTGGTCTTTCTTTTTCATCTATGTAACCAAATTCCCATATTACTCCATCACAGTTTAGTTTTTCTTTATTTTGTATGAGGAATTTTTCCAAGTTGGGGCTTCCAATTTCCTCTTCACCTTCTACAATAAATTTGATATTACAAGGAACATCACCAGAACTTTTCAAAAGATATTCCACTGCTTTTATTCTTGTTATTAATTCACCTTTATCATCTGATGAACCTCTGCCATAAATATAATTTCCACTAACTTTCCCACTAAAAGCCTCCTTATTTTCCCATAATTCAATAGGATCTTCTGGTTGTACATCATAATGGTTATAAAACAAAAGGGTTTTACCTTTAGGATTTCCTTTTGATTGGACTTCTCCATATATTAATGGAGGTAAAACAGTCTCTCTATCAAGTTTATGATCTATATTGAAACTGTTAGCTTTACAGCTACCTTTTGTTTGTTCAGGAAAAAGTAATTCCGTTTTTATGCCAGCCTTTTCCATTATTTTTTTTACTAAAATAGAACATTCAAGAACCCCATGGTTCTTAGCAGAAACACTTGGTTGCCTTATTAAGAGTTGAAGATCTGATACGAGATCATTCATATGTGAATCTATTATATAGTCAATCTTATTCAAACTGAATAATGTTATGAATGTTAATAATATATAGTTAAATTTTGAAATATCAGTAAAAATAAAAAAGAAATAATGAATAGTAATTTATTATACTCAAATACCATACTACATTATGGGTTCATTATTTTTTGTTCTTTCCCATATGTGAGATATTACCTCGAATATAGTTTGGTTAACTGAACCATTAAACTTTTTGTCCCATAGTGAAGCAACATATTCGCTTGGAGATATTCTATTTTTCACTCGGCTATCCAATATATTTAAAAACTCTGGTTTAACATTTAGATCAGATAATCCTTTTCTGGCATAATCAAGCTGAACTTTTATTGTATCCACCATAGGAAAATGCGATGCAGCATTAAAACCTGATTGCACTGATGCTTGTCTTTCTTCTCTCAATATTGAAAGACTTCTTAGCAGTTTCTCACCGTAAGATTCTTCAAGAATAGCTTTGTATATATAGCCAACAAAAAATTCAATTATAGCCATTAATGCTTTTGGTGTTGGCTGTACTGATACTATCCTTGTTTCAACACGATAAAATTCAGAATTCAAACGTATTCGTACATCATCATGCCTTTCTTTTTCAAGGTCAAAGTAATCTCTGGCAATTATCGGTTTTCTTGATTTAATATAATCTATATAATTTTCTATATTATTAGGATATGTTGCGATTGCAGGAAATCCTGAATTTTGTTGTTCAGATTGATCATATAGATATATCCTTGGTTCATGAAAGGAAAATACTTTGCCAGCAAAAAGTTTGCTGTTAGCACCAAGTATTATTGAAGATGAAATAAGATTTAAAATATGGTTAAACATTAATACGGCATAGGTAGGATTTCGTCCCTGTAAATGGAAATGAAATCCCTGTATTCCTGCTGGTATATGTGCAGCTTTAAACTTTTTCCCCTCAAATTCTATATCAGAGAATTTACTTTGCCATTCAAATAATTTCTTATATCTATCAATATCTGTGACTATATTATCTTGAAGAATATTTGGAGATGGATTCGCACCAAGGAAGACTGGAATAACTATTTTTTCTTTGTAAACTTTTTTAATGGCTTTTTCTAAATGTTCAATGATAAATTCTTCATACAATATTTCTAGATCTAACAAATTTGTAATTGGTATTGGAGAAGTTTTAAATTCAAATTGACCAGATCCATACTCATAATCAATCATACAACCAGAATTTTGAAAAAATTTAGAGTTTTGTAATTCTTTGATTAGTGGGGAAGCATTGACAGAGTCTCCTTTATCATCTAACAAACATGCCTCAACTTCTGTGCCTACCTTGAATAGTGGATCGTACCTGGCACTATCTTTTCGTGCTCTAAACTTTAATTCTTCTGCCTGCTTTTCTATAAGCATGGCATCCTGTTCCATAATAACTAAGAGAACTCCTTCCATATGAAATTTAAGGTCAATGAATATTAACTCAAGCAGAGGTAGTATTGTAAATGTGTAAATTCAACTAAATTAATATATAATATATATTATTTAATTATTGCAATTAAAATTCTCTAAATTAGAAATTGATTATTTAAAAAAAAGATAGATAATGATTTAAAGAATAGTTATTATCATTTAATGTCTAGAACGTATAAGTTCTTTTTTAGATCTATCTATTTTAAAATCTGTAATGACTATGTCTATTACATTAAAACAGCAATGATATTGAATTAATTAATTTATCAATATATATTGATGATTATAATAGTTAAAATTTTGGGATTAAACAATTTGTCCAGTTATCCCTACTTTTTAATATCATCTATTTTGCGCTATAGTTATTTATTATATATTTTATTATATATTCGATTCAAATTCTTTATATATTTTTGAGGCCATTATATCTCTACTATTTTGATACTTATCGTTAACATTATATTCCTTATCGATTTCTCCAGTAATATCATTATAATAAATTTGACAAATGGTAACAAAAGGATAAACTTTTGTCTTTTTTATTACAGATATAGGGATTGTCCAATGACCCGAATAACCTATATCTCCAAATCCTGCACTGTTAATGATCTGTATATGAAGTCTTGCTATAGAAGAACGTGTTTTGATAATTGGGACCAAATTTTTAGTTACTGTATACTCAATTGTTCTTCCCAGATATGTTTCTCCAGGTTCAAGCCATAACCCATCCATTGGAATTTTTAGAATTTTTGTTGAATTCTCTTTTTTCATATCTAAAAAATCACAATCATAAAATTTTAGTTCATCATGTAAAGTTAAATTATAACTATTTGGATTTAAATTTTTTATATTAAACGGATCAATGATGATATCTTTATTTAAACGGTTTAGAATTTCTCTACTAGTAAGGATTCCCATGCTTCATTATCAATAGAATTAACTTAAAATTCTTCTGAATAGTACTCTTTGTTACAATAAGTTAATTTAAAATCGAATACAGAATGGAAGTAATATTGAGAAACGGAAGTAACAATAGAATAGCAGGATCAATACAAAATAATTCTTAACTAACTTTTTTTCACACAGATACGATGAAAAAAATATAGTCTGAAATTAGATAAATATACATTTTCAACAATCTTATTTACTAGGGTTCTTCCCTTATATCATTGGAAATCATTTTTGTAATCTCTACGACACTTTCTTTCAATTCCAAACAAATAATCCATGATAGAATATAAAAAATTATTTTAGATTTGTTATGTTACCATTAAATATCAAAGAAAAATATTGCTATTCTTGGTAAACAATTTCTCCTTCTGCAAATACTGTTTTTGCATAGCTAGATAGCAAAAACGGATCATTGTTCCAAAGAGTGAGGGATGCTTTAAAGCCTGGTTTTATTTGTCCTAAAGTCGGTGCTCCAATTATATCGGCGGGTTCTTTTGTTATCTTTGAAATTGCTTCTGCTTTTGAAGTACCAAATCTTAATAAATGTCTTAAACAGTAAAAGAGATTTCTTTGTAATAGTACAGGATGATCAGTCATTAATGCAAATTTAGAATGTGATCTTAACAATTTTTCTATATTTCTCCAACTTTCGTGTTTTAATTCTACTTTGTATGGAAAAGAATCTAAAGGTCCATAGATGATAGGAATTTTATTCAACTGTAATTGCTGGAATATGTTTTCATTATGAACATCACATAAATGATTTGCAATCACCTCTATCTTAAATTCTTTAACCAATTCTATCATAATCATAACATCATCTTCTTTGTGAACATGTACCATCAATTTGTATTTTTTCTTCAAAATATCGAGGAAAAGTTCTAACTGTGGATCAATTTCGTCAATCAATTTTTTCTTTTTTGCTAAAAGTGTCATTGCTTTTTTAGCTTTCAAGAGATTATCACGAAGAATGGCTATTGCTCCCATTCTTGTAGAAGGACGAGTTCCTTTCCATTTTATAGTACTTCTTGGGTTATATCCTAAAGCTGTTTTGATTCCTATATCGGAAATAAAAGCATTAGTTATATTTGAGGAAAAATTTCTGATTAAAACTGCTTTACCACCAATTACATTTCCACTTCCCGGTAACACTACTGAATATAGAATACCTGATTCAATAGATTCTTGAAAGGAGGGATCATCCATATATATACTATGCAAAGCATTAGATAAAGGAGAAATGGAATCCATATGTTCATTGGCTTCTTCTTCGTTAGAAGGTTCTCCAGCTCTAACCATACCTATATGACTATGAGCATCAATAAATGAGGGGGTGACCGCTTCACAATGTTCTATAATTTCGTGTGTTCCAGATGGCTGGTTATGACCGACAAATTTAATTTCATTCCCTTCAATTCCAATAAAACAATTCTTTTTCTCATTACTACCATCAAATAATAATTTTGTTTGTATTAATTTCATGAGTGACTAATATTTTTCTTTTCCTTTTTAATATTTATAATATTCAGATTAATTATTAAGTATGTTTATTATAGGAATATGTCATTGAATTAAATTTTTTGAAATATTTAACTATTGGCTGAAAGATATTTATTATAAGTTTTATAGATGTTATCATCCATTTTAAATATTAATATTTGAATATTCCTTTACAATTGCATTTATTCTAGTTTTATTCTATCTTTTCTTGATTCTCGATTCACTTTATCTTTAACGTAAAAATAAATAGAATTATTTTTTCTTGTTACCTTTTATTTTTTTTAGCTTCAATATTTTCTATATCTAACAGTTTTTTTCTCAATTGCTCACTACTATTTACATATAGTATTGTTGAAGCAGCTATTGCAATTATAATAAACGGACCAAAAAAATCGCTAAATCTAAATTCATTAAATATTGTTTTATTGGCAATGTTGTTATCTGTCTGATTATTGTTATTATTTTTATCATTACCAGTTACTGAACTTGGGATTAATGCTATGTTTGGCGAATTATTGGGAATAAATTTGATTGCAACTTTTGCTAGAGCATTGCCTCGCTGCTCAGCAAACCATACATCTTTTTTTGAATCTATCACAAGATATTGTACAAAAGAATTTGACGTTGGAATATCTATATTAATAGTTTCTCCTGTATCTGGATCTAATATTGCTAGTGTGTCTGAAACATGTTGAGCTATCCATAAATTATCATAAGCATCTAGAGCCATTCCAAATGCTAATCCGTTAATATCGGTTAAATGATATTCTGTAAATACAGAAGTTAACGTATTAAATCGAATCACAGAATTTTTTTCATGGTCACTAATATAGAGATTAGAATTTTTTGCATCCAACAGTAATGCTGTTGGTTCAGATAAGATAGATCTCTCAGAAGTATTTGATTCTGTGACATTAGGATATTCGTTAATTGTCTTAGTTTGTATATCTAATCTTCCTATTTTGCCTATTGATTCCGCAAACCAGATGTAATTATTATTTTCATCATAAATAAGGCTTAATGGTCTTGAATTTTCTGTAGGAATTCTAAACGTTTCAAAGTTATTTTTATTTATGTCAAATCTTAGAATTGAATTATCTTGTATAATGCTCATCCATACGTTATCACTGTTATCTATTATCAAGCCCGATATCACTCCTTTCTTTGGTAATTCGTATGTTTCAGTTTTATTAGTGTCAGTGTTGAATTTACCTAATATATTAGAGGTTGGATCTATAAACCACAAGATGTTAGGATTCTTTGGATCAAAAACAGATAAGGTTATTAGATTTATACCATTGATTGTATGCTCTTGGTAGTTCTTATTCTCAATATCAAATTTCCACAATCTTCCACTTCCAGGCAGGGAATCACCTACCCAAATAGAATCAGTACTAGCCTGATAAACAGGATACAGTAAAAGACTGCTTTGAGGTGCTTTGTATTCGGTAATATTAAATTGTAAATCAGAGATTCGAGGTTTTATATTTATTTCAAAGGTAGCAATAGTATTCGGAGTATTAGGCTGCAATGTCTTTCCCTGTATCTCGATATTCCATAATCCCAATGCACTAAAAGGAACTACTGCATTGAATCGTCCGTTAGAAATTTTTTCCATTTCTATTAGAATTGGTCCAATCCCTCGTTGTATTTGTGATAATTTTATGGTAGCGTTAATTATGTTAGCTGTTGGATTATTATTGTAATCAGAAAATTCTACAAATATTTTATTCTCTCCCAATCTACCTGGCTCTAAATGGATTTGTATTTTCTGATTTTCGCTATAAACAACAGTAGAATAAATATTACTATTTTGGACTACGTTTTCAAGGTTTATAGTTTCGGTATAATTGGCAATGTTTGAAGATGGTAATTCACCTGAAGGTAATACCATATTGGTCATTAAGGAAACTACAAACAAAAGACCTAATCCTATAAGTGCTTCAGTTCTTAAACTCCAAATAAATCGCTTTAGATAGTTGGGTTCATTTGCAAATGATTCTTTGCTATGACCTTTGTCCCCTATTTGTTTTATTGATAAAGTTGAAATTCTTTTTTCAGTTATGAATTGATGATAACCTCCTATTATTATCATGATAGCAGCAAGTATTAATTTTACAATCAATATTTTACCATACAGTGAAGCAATGGTCGTCGAAAGATTAGCTTCTAATGACCACAATAGGGTTGGTCCAGTTATAGATATACTACCTAACACTGGTATTATTATAATTGAAAATCGAGGAATTACCATCGAAATAATTTTTGCTTTTAATTCTTCATCTTTGATTAAAAATATTTTTGAAACAAACACAAACGCCAAAAAAATCAACCCTCCAATCCACAAGGAAGCAGCTATTCCGTGGAAAAAATCTATTAGAATAGGACCGAAACTCTTTAATGCTGCAGAATGGGATATCATACTATTAGTAAATAATAAACCCAATCCTAGACACATTATAGCAATAAAATATCCAACTTTAACTCCGGCTTTTTTAGAATTGTTTAATTTTTTATAATAAAATAGTAAAAATGCTAATAATACTAAAGTCAAACCTAACCGAAAAATGATAATCTTTCCAAATTCTGTAGTTAATACATCCCATACAGATCCTCCTATAGCAGAAGCTTGAATTAGTACCGTAGCAATAATAGAAAAAAGTACCAGAATATTTCCAATAATAATCAATTTTATTAAATCTCTCTTGATTAGATACAAATTTGATTGAATAAAACTTTTGATCCATTCATATTTTGATAAAGGTTTTTGAATCCACAAAAATATGAATGAGGTTCCAACTATTACAATCTGACCAACATATCCTGGTATCCTACTAAGAGAATTTTCTATTGATAATAAATGAAAAATGTCTTTGGTTTTAGACTTTACTTGACTAAAATCCGCCTCTCCACCTCCAATACTATAAACCACAGAGCCATCAACTACGTGTCCATCAACTGCAGAGAGTACTTTAGTATTAATAGTAAAAGTTCCTTCACCTATTCCTGTTTTTAATGGTACAGAAATAGTAGAAGTATCTCCATTATAATTTTCTGGATTTCCCTCATCGGCTCTATTTCCTTCCGAATCAATTACAGAAATTTGGCTATACTGTAAAACTATAGGTTCACTGAAAAAAACTGTAACGCGATCTGGTGGATTTTCTAAGGATTGAAATTGCTGAGGATTTGAATCAGTTACTATAGGATGAGCATAAACTTTAGTAGGAAAATAACTTGTAATACATAATAAGAAAAAAAAAATTAGACTAGAAGACAAGAAAATTTTTTTTTTTAATTCTCTCATTGATACTACTATTATTTTATCCCAACATCGAGAATTAATTTGTTTTCTCGGAAATTTACCCTTTTTGGAGATTATTTGGTAATTAATAAAATTATAAAAATTCAAATTCTGTTTAGCAATTACATGGTCATTCTTTAAAATTTATTTATTTAGATATAATTTATATTTGAGTAAATGATACTTTTGAATCAGTTTAACATTATAATTTGTTTAGTGTTGATTATAGGAATACTATTATTGATTTCTCTAATTCCAACTTGGAATATTAAAGCATATGCTCATATTTCATCAGCAATACCTAATGCTATATTTAAAGAAAAAGATGGTTACACTATTGCATTCTTACCATATCCTACTCAACCAAAAGTAAATGATAATAGTACTTTATTGAATTTTAATGTTCAAAAATATGGGAGTGATGTTACTAATACTTTTATATCATTAATAATAATGGATACGATTTCAAAAAAAATAGTCTACCAAGTGCCCTACAAGTTTCATGAATTTGCAGATATCACTTTCTCATATACTTTTCAAAACCAATCCAAATACTCTTTATCATTGTTAACTAAAGTCGCAGGAGATCCTAAATACGAAACTTATCCTCTTATAGAAAGTTTTGAGATTGAAATATCACATGGTAATAATCAACTCTTAGTTACAGTCATATTCTTTATAATTTTCTTTTTTATTATGATAATTATTCTAGTTCCCAACTTCAGAAAACTGATAGTAGCATTTGTCAAAAAGAAGTTTTTAAAATAACGTGACTAAAGAAATAATTTTTTTTGAATTTATTGAGTTTACGATCATAAATATTATTTATATTACCTTATGATTAATTTATGATATTTATGATATTTTGAATTGAATTTTATAAACTTGAGATCATAACATCCTCTTTATTCCCTTTTTTTATAATCCCGGTTAGTGATTAGAAGTTGAATTTTATATTTGTACCATAAATTTATTATTTAGGATAATATTATATACCATATCTTGAGAACACTTACTCTACTATTTTTATTAGTTATTACTATGTCAATTTCAAATAGTCAAATATACGCTCACACTTTTTCAACAAATGAAAGTGTAATATTTTTAGCTTTAGTTGATAAATTAAAAACTCAGGCTCAATTAATTGAACAATTTATTTTAGAAAATGATTATGATTCCGCAATTAAGCATGCCCAATTATTAAAACAGCTTTATAATAATGATACAAACAAAGAAGTTCAAGAAGAAAATAAAAGAGTAGCCAATGAAATCTCTTCATTTATAAAGACATTTTCTTTGATCGATCCAAAAAATATTACCAAAGCACAAATAGATAAAACTGTATTGGATTTTGAGGCAGTTTTAGATGAAGCAATAACAGTAAGGATTGCAGACGATATTTTGAACAATTCAACAACACAAGCTTTAAGATTAGCTAATTTAGTGAATGACATAGATATCAATTATGCCGATTCATTTAATGTACAACCATATAATACGTCAGCTACGAGTATGGACAACACCAGCAGCAACCATCAACAACCACAATTTATGAATACGTCAGCTACGAGTATGGATAGACACGACCAGAATCCTGCGAATGGTAGTAGAGAAATTCAGAATGATACGGCCTATTCGACGGCGTTAGGCTTATCATATACAGTTTCAGATTTATTCAAAGAAATCCAGACAGAACACTCAATGAATGAACCAGAGAAAGTTAATCAATTAAACGAAGGGATTGCTAAACTTGTCACTACTATTGAAATGAAAAAACCATATACTGAAGTAGTAAAAATCATTCATGGGTTAATACAACCATCGTTACAAGAATTATATGATTTAAAACTGGATATATAATAACAAGTTCAAACTTTTTCAATTTCCAATCCTTACAATGACAAAAAAATGTCCATAGCAAATATTTTTTGAAAGAGTTGAAAGCTTGGAAACTGTTACCTTTCTTTCATTTATAATTCCTTTATTATTTTTAAACTCTCATTGTATTGAAATATTTGGACATGTTTACTACAGATGATTCAAATATTTGTTTTGAGTCCACAAGAAGACTATAATCGTTTGTCTAGAAAAATTATATTTTATATCAGATAAAAATTATAGTAATTTTATGATCACGTATTTAAATGGACAAAATTACTTATTACTCTACATATTTACATACTAGGATATATTAATCACTACCATGTCTTTAGAAGATAAAATTATTTTAATTAGTGGATCCTCTAGAGGAATCGGCTATGAAATGGCTAAATATTTTTCCGAAATCTGCAGGTCTTTGGTAATTGTTTGTTCCAGGCATATTGAAAATGCTAAAAAAGTATCGGAAATTATTAATGGTAAAACGTATGCAATAGAATTAGATGTAACCAATACAAATAACATAAACTATTGTATAGATGATATAAAAAAAAAATTTGGTAAAATAGATATTTTAATTAACAATGCAGGATATAGATTTGACAAGGAATTATGGTATAAAAAATTACATGAAATTGAAAATGACCGTTTTATGGAAATAATTAATGTTGATCTAATGGGATCAATTAGACTTTCAAAAGCAGTTATTACACAAATGGTAAAAAATGAAAATGAGAATAATAACAATAAAAAAAAAGGTGGAGTAATTATTAATATTTCATCTACTCCAGCTCTTAGTGGGCATATTGAAGGATCTCCTTATACTATAGCAAAATCGGGGATTATAGGTCTAACAAAACACATAGCAAGAGAATATGGAATTTATAATATTCGTGCCTATACTTTGGCTTTAGGTAATATATCGACAGATGCCACCTATTACTCAATGGACGATAAACATAAATCTATAGCAGAAGAGGAAACTTCTCTTAAAAGATGGGGGAAGCCTGAGGAAGTAGCAAAAATTGCTTCACATTTAGCAAGCAATGATTTTTCTTATTCTACAGGTAATACTATTATTATTGATGGTGGAACAATAATGATATAATGTAATCATTCTTAATGGTGCTAAAAAATGAATAGTGATGGTATTAAATACTGAATTAAGATTTAAAAAACACATCTTCAATTTTCTAAATTTCAATACTACTACTAAAGTTTAAAACAATATATAGAAATAGGAGGTATAATTAATTCATTTTTCCTACAATTAAAATTCACATAAAGTTATCGTGAAAATTTTTTCATACATGAAATTATAATAATTACAAATTGAAAAACTTGACGATCTCTCCCTCTCCTCCAAGTTCTCAACCATTATAAGCATGATTCTAAAGCATTTACTAATGTCTACATATAATAAAGCGGAAGCATCACAACCGCAAAAAAAGATGCATGAGTGTACAAGATGTAAATCTGCTGGTTTTCCAGAACAAATGATATGGTTCAAAAAGGTAGAAAATGGATACGATGATAAAATATTTTGGAAGTTAATGGATGATAATGGCTTAGAACACATACATAAATATAAAACCTCACCAATGGTTAAAAATGAAGTTTCAGACCAAAAGTTAAGACGGAAAAGGGTTATAGATATATTTACAGTTAGTGACATAGATGAAGCCAGAAGATTACTAAGAGAAGGGTGGGAATACAAGACTTCTTATCCAGCAACATTGTCAAATATTCCTCATTATGTATTAGTAAAAAGGGAGTAAATATTTAGAGGAAATAAGTTCTTTCTTTTTATTTATAACTCTGAATTTAAGTTAATAATAACAAGCAGAAACTATCAACAACAATAATTTATTACAAAATTTTGGGATATGAAACAAAATATACTTAATAATTTGATTTATCAAGTTTTTACCAAAACAATAAAAAAGAAAAATTTACCAATTGTCTTGAATAAAACTAGATTAAAACGAATAGATTCTCTTAATATTCCATACATAAATCGCTATGATATTACAAATAAAAATGATATTAATAAAATTGATTCTAACAAAATAGAAATTTTCAATGACATAGTAGGCTATGATGATATTAAAAAACTCTTTATAATGGCTATTAATTCTATTGAACCAATTCATATTGCTTTAGCTGGACCTCCTGCATCTGCCAAAACGATTTTTATGAGATGTTTATTAGCATTACCAAATTCTTATTTTGTAGATGGTAGTAACATGTCAAAACCTGGTTTGATTGACTATATATTCAATAATAATATTAAATACCTCCTAATAGATGAAATTGATAAAATCCTACCAAAAGACCAAACAGTTTTCTTAAATTTAATGGAAACTGGGATTGTTTCTGAAACTAAGTATAATAAAACTCGCAAAATGGAAACCAAAATAAGTATATTTGCTACATGTAATGATATAAATAAAATAATACATCCTCTTCGTTCCAGATTTCTATCACTAATTCTTAAAGGGTATTCCTATGAGGAATTTCATCAAGTTGTAACTAAAGTACTATCTAAAAAGGGCATTAATCAAAAAATAATCGACGAAGTAGTATATGCGGTTTGGTATAATATCAAATCAAAAAATATCCGTGATTGTTTAAAGATTGCACAGATGGCGAACTCTGTTGACGATATAATATTTCTAGTAAACATTTATGATAAATACAATATTAAATAACTATACTGCAATTTTTTTTAATTACATTCTTTTTCAAAGTTTGATTCATACACTAAAAACTGTTTTCAATACAGACAGCAGACCAAGCAGCACAAGCATTAGAACCATTAGTTAAGACATTTCCTCATTCTGGTGAAATATCAAAAATAATTTTTGTAATTGGTATAATTGGAACTGGATTATTAGCAATACCTGTTTTTGCAGGAACCTGTGGATATGCGCTGTCAGAATTATTTGGATGGAAAGAAGGTTTAAGCAAAAAATTTAGTCAAGCAATACCATTTTATCTAATAATAATTATTTGTTTAATAATTGGTTTGATAATTAACTACATTAATCCAATAAGTCCAATCCAGATGTTATTATATGCTGCAACCATTAATGGTATTATTTTAGTTCCAATCCTTGTAATAATAATGAAAATTGCTAATGATAAGAAGATACTTGGCAATAGAGTTAATGGACTATTATCTAATATTTTAGGATGGACTATTATTGTTATAATTTTATGTTCAGTTCTAATACCGATAGAAAGCCATAGCCTTTAATGGAGCAAATGGAATTAGTCCTATTTTACAAGAATTCTCTAGAATAGAGGTTTGGATATTCCTCTTGTAATTACACAGAACTATTTTAATTAAAATCAGTCATATCTATTTTCAAAGATGATAAAAGTTAGAACAATTATAAGATAATTATAAATTCCTTCTAAATATTAAATTCAAAGAGATATTGATGATTCAAAATTGAAGGGGAATATAATATTCATTATGAATTATACACTAGGAATGAAATAGTATATGCGGTTTGGGATAATATCAAATCTAAAAATATCAGTGATTGTGATAGTATTAGAATTTTAAAGAATTCTATTCGCAAAGACAAGATACAGCGATTCAAAAAAGAAACCCAGGAATATTTTTTACCAATTGCAAATTTAACTGATTATAATTTAGTTTTTAAATTATCTGTTGCAATGTACGAATCGCAAGGATGGGAAAATCCTAGATGATGTAATATTTCTAGTAAATATATATAATAAATATAATATTAAAAAATAAATCTACTAGTATTAACATTTCCTATGAGAATATTTTATATTGTAAACATTTATAGTAACAATTTTTTTAAAACAAATTAACATGATAAAATATTGAAAAGAAAAGAATATTCTTCATAATCTGAAGTTTAGCTCTACGCGATGATCTTATAATAATGACTGTAACATTATTGTTTATTCATCTTTCACAATCAATGTAATAAATGACGGAAAAAACTTATATGCTATACATCTTAATTTACACAAAAACTTTTGCATTCAAATGTTAATGATAAAAAAAATCACCACGATCATGCGAAGAAATTAAGACTCGTCCTTATCATTACTATTTCATTTCTAATTGTAGAAGTAATTACTGGTATTTTTGCTAATAGTCTGGCCTTGATTGCAAATGCAATTCATATGTTTACAGATGTTGCAGGTATTGGACTAGCATTAGTAGCAATAAATTTCTCTTCTAAAAGATCTGCTACAGCTCATAAAACCTATGGGTTTTATCGATTAGAGATTCTTACCGCATTAATAAATAGTACAATAATACTAATTTTCTCATTTTATATTATTTATGAAGCTTATTGGCGTTTATTTGAACAAAATGAGATCAAAGGATTATATGTTTTTGTTATTGCAACTATTGGTTTGATTGTCAATCTCATAGGAATTAAAATACTTCATAGACATGCAAAAGAAAATATTAATGTTGAAGGAGCATACCTCGAAGTTTTAAAAGATATGTACGGATCATGTGCAGTAATCGTTGCAGCATTGATAATCATATCTACAAATTTATATATTGTTGATCCAATAGTTAGTATTGGCTTATCTTTATTTATATTACCACGAACGTGGTCACTCATGAAAAGAGTGGTAAATATATTAATGGAAGGGGTTCCCTCAAATATTTCGTATGAACAAGTTAAGAACTCAATTTTAGAAATCAAAGGAGTAACAGGAATATTCGATTTACATTTATGGACTATTACTTCGGGATTTGATGCCATGACTGCTCACGTAGTTATTTCGGATATTTCAAAATCACAAATTATTTTAAACGAAATTAATTCCATATTAGAAAAAAAATTCAATATTACTCACAATACAATTCAAATAGAAACATATCATGAATAGTTTTTTAAATTTATTTTTGATAAGATTCAATCTATAATTAAATTTAGAGGAAATATTTTCTGGAGATAAAGAAAAAATATATAGAATAAAAATATGGTTTATTTATAGCTAAAAATAATTCAAAAATTATACTTATTGAATGTTTCTAAAAACAGAAATATTTAATTGCATTTATTTTATTGTGGCATCAATTACTCTAATTCGAAAACGTAAAGGTACTGCTTTTTTGCTAAAAAAAGTATTTTCATATGCTTTTTCGGGTTTTTCAATAGTTTTCATAGGGTATGTTTTGATTAATATACTAAATAGCTATCCACCTCGAATAATAGGAATTTCACCTTAACAAAAGACTCACTTATATTTCCATAATTGAAACTTAATTATTCACAATATAGAATTTTCACTAGCATTTAGATTTAAACTAAATTCTTTTTTCATAATTAATAAGAGAATCTTAAAATTTATTTTTTATTTAAGATTTACCTCCTTTTTTAGGTTCTTAATTTAAAATATATTCACCTTCTTGTTTCAAACGATTAATGGAATAATTCTTGTTGGATATTTATCATTGTACATAAAAACAAGAGTTGTATTCACTTCTGTACATGTAATAGATACATTTGTGTTTTCCTTTAGTATAGATGGATAGTAAAGTATCAAAACGATCGTTTGTTGCTCTGGTAATCGTCATATACCTAGCATGTAAAATAATTGCTATAAAAAGGACACTGATCTCTAAGTATATCTTATCCTTTACTTTTACTTTTAATCAGTTTTTTTACAAAAACTTTAAATCTTCCGGTATACTGGTTTTGTTAGGTTAGGAATATATTTCCTCCCTACTTTAATTCAATTTTAAATTACTATTCGTTGCTTTAGTCTCATCTTACATAGAAACAAAAAATTGTATCCAGTTCTGTATTGATGTTCTATTTCTCTTAAAAAATCTAATACCCATAGAGGAGAAATAGAGGTTAATATAGGTATAGTTTTTACTCCTTAACTTATAGCCCTTTATCAGCTGTTGATCTATAAATATATTTGAGTATTTTCTCGATGTTTTTATCGATTGGTTTTGTAGTATTTATTGATATGTGTTTTTGTCTTACCGGTTCGTAAATCTTCTTCATTTTTAAATATATTGATACATTGGCATCAGAATAATCGTCTTTTCTCAATAATAGTCTAGTGATAATCATATCCTCTGGACAAATACATTCAATAATATGAATTTGGTCTTTTGTTAAATTTAGTAATTCCTTTACTTCACTGCGAGATTTTTCCATATTAAATGTTCCATCCAGTATACAATTAATTCCTGATGAATGCAAATATTTTGCTAATAAAAATAACACATCATAGATTAACGCTCTTTCCCATGCAGCATATGTAGGTTTTCCAAATAATTCTTTTCTGAGTTTATCTGTAGATAACACGGTAGCATTTACATATTGAGATAGTTTATTAGATAAAAATGTCTTTCCAGTTCCTGGAAGTCCACAAATTATAATTATCAAATCTCTAAATAATATCGAAATATTTGATAAAGACTGTATTAGATAAAAGAGAATAGAATTATTATTTACCTTCTCCTTGCCACTATTGTATGTGTTTTTTCTACATACCACCTAATTTTATCTTTGAATCCAGTCCACCATTCAAAAAATACATCACTTGTTTCAGATTGAAACATTAGAAATCCGTTATATTCTGTTCCCCATGCATGATTATATTCTCCAATAAGTTCTATATTGTCAGGTAAACTACTTTTAATATCTTCCCATTCTTGTTTAGCTATATTCTTTTCCTCAGAATCTAAAGGTCTAAATCTATAAAAGACCAAAAATGTGGTTCCGTTAGTCATGTTCTTTTATCCAATAGTAGATAAATAAATAGATATAGTCAACATTAACCACTATAAATAATCTTTAATTTACTAGCGCAGCGCAACTAGGATTTTGGTCATCTTGTTGGTATTATGTTGTACCTTTTTTACATTATTATTTAAATTTTTAACAAATTACAGAAATAGTATGGATAAATAAGGGAAAAAACAGCAATTTTTATTTCATCACTCTACGAAAAAAGTCTTTTTCTTAATCAATATAAAAGAGATTTTGATTGGAACGAGATATTTAATATACCATATTAGACCTCCAGCAATTATTATATAATGAGCTGATAACAATAGAGAAGATACCCATAACTGTTCGACTAATTCTGTTAATGCTATAATTGCAAACCAACTATCACCCAGAAAGAGGAATAATAATGCCAATAATTTACATAACCAAGTAATATAATGAATTTTTTCGTGTCTTATTCCTATTAAAATTAATACAGCCAAAGAAGCCAATACTGCATTTAAGAGTGGATAAAGAAACGTAATGATAAAAAAGATTATTCCTTTTGATGTTGAAAGATTAGATAGATCTAATGTTAAACTAAACATATAGGCCAAAAATACAGTAATAACAGGTCCTAAAATAACCAGAGTTTTTTTCTTTACTTTTTCTTTTAAATTTTTATACACTATTACTAATCTATATATCAAAAAACCATACGCTGAAAGTAAAAAGATATCAGCTAGAGATGGAGCTACTACATCTAAAACTACTTCATAATATGACCAAACAACATTAGCAGCAAACCATAATAGCAATCCTACTGTGAGTAAGAAGTTGGTTTTGTCCGAACGGAATTTTTTTTCCTTATATACGATATAAAATGATATGATGGCTGCTGTCGATGAGTTTATTAAAAGAACCCAATTCGCATAAATTATTTTATTTTCTGGTTCAGCTGACAGTATAATAATATCTCCTAAAGCGATAACTATCAAAATTGAAAAAAAGGAGCCGCTGAGACAATTCTTCTCTTGCTTAAATGAATAACGAATTAAAACCATACTTCTTTTATTAATTAAAAGCAATTCTAGTTATTAGCTACTAGTAAAGGGGAAGTATTGAATATATTAAAATCAGCCAGTAACAATAGAGTTATTTTATTGTTTCAAGAATAAAGGTATCACATTAAACATTTTTTAGAATGAGATCATTCGAAAATCATAGGATTAAAGACATTTAAAATTAAAGATGGAATATTGATTCTCAAACACTTCAAAACTGAAAAGTCATTCTTATAAAGGACTTAAAACTTACTGAAATTTTAAAAATATATATTGATAAAATTATGACCATATCAC
>Ga0193741_1000064_pt1 | contig 23833 bp, 25 predicted proteins | sample L2s2metaG_FD_143059 | JGI IMG/M metagenome (GOLD analysis project Ga0193741, IMG submission 143059) | Soil microbial communities from a riparian zone of the East river system, Colorado, United States - L2s2 | ecosystem: Environmental > Terrestrial > Soil > Riparian zone | place: USA: East River...
GGCCGCGTTCGACCTGTTCCTCGAGTCGGTGGGCGGCGCGAGCCTCGCGGCCGCGCTCACTCGCGTCTCCGATCGCGGGATCGTCGTGTCGTTCGGGAACTCGTCGAGCGAGCCGACGACGTTCGACGCGCGATCGTTCTACCGCCGCGGCGGGCCGTCGCTCCGGGGGTTCTTCGTGACGTACGAGCTGCTCGAGGGCCAGATCGGCACCGCCGAGCTCGCGCGGCTGGTCGCGCTGGCGTCGAGCGGGCGACTGCGGACCGAGATCGATCTGCAGGTGCCGTGGACCGAGGCGGCGTCGGCGGTCGCCGCCCTCCTCGAACGGCGGGTGCGAGGCAAGGCGGTGCTGACCATCGGTTCCCGGTGACGTCGATGCCAGAACCCCCGGCGGCGCTCGAGCTCATCGGTCTCACGCGACGGTTCGGCGACGTCGTTGCGCTCGACGACGTGTCGTTCCGGGTCGAGGCCGGCGAGATGGTCGGGTTCGTCGGCCCGAACGGTGCCGGCAAGACGACGGCGATGCGGATCGCCCTCGGCGTGCTGCAGGCCGATGCCGGCGAGGTGCGGTGGCTCGGCCGGCCCGTCGACGCCGAGACGCGGCGCCGGTTCGGCTACATGCCCGAGGAGCGCGGTCTGTATCCGAAGATGCGCGTCCTCGATCAGCTCGTGTACCTCGCGCGTCTTCACGGGCTCGAACCCGACGACGCGCGCTCGCAGGCCGCTCGGATGGTCGAGCGGCTCGGCGTCGCCGAACGCGCCAAGGACCGGGCGGAGACGCTCTCGCTCGGCAACCAGCAGCGCATCCAGCTCGCCGCGGCGCTCGTCCACCGCCCGGAGGTGCTCGTGCTGGACGAGCCCTTCTCGGGTCTGGATCCCGTCGGCGTCGACGTCCTCTCGGAGATCCTGCGCGGACAGGCCGACGCCGGCGCGCCCGTCGTGTTCTCGAGCCACCAGCTGGAGCTGGTCGAGCGTCTCTGCGAGTCCGTCGTGATGATCGACCGCGGACGAGTGGTGGCCTCGGGACGGATCTCGGATCTCCGAGCCCGCGACACGAGGCGGCTGGTCCGCGTGGAGGTGACGGGCGCCGTGGACGGATGGCTCGACGGCGTCCCAGGTGTCCGCGTCCTCGAACGGCTCACCGAGGGCGCCATCGTCGAGCTCGGCGGCGGTGCGAGTTCATCGGACGTTCTGGATGCCGCGCGGGCCGCCGGGGCGGTCCGGCACTTCAGCATCGTCCAACCGAGCCTGTCCGAGATCTTTCGCCGCGAGGTCGCGCGATGAGCGCTCGCCGGCGCATGTGGCCGATCGTCGCGAGACGGGAGTTCGTCGAGCGAGCGCGCGACCGCGGGTTCCAGGTGTCGACCGCGATCACGCTGCTGCTGTTGGTCGGCGTGATCGTGGTCTCGGCGGCGTTCAACCGGCCCACGAGCTTCGACCTGGTGGTCGTGGGCGCGGGGTCGGAGGTGCTCGGAGGGGAGGTTCGCGTGGCCGCCGACGCCCTCGGCTTCGAGGTGAAGGTGCTCGCCCTCCCGGATCGGGCCGAGGCCGAGCGCGCCGTCGATTCCGGCGACGCCGACGCGGCGCTCGTGAACGGTGATGCGATCGTGGTGCGCGACGAGCCCCCGGAGCAGCTCGTCGGGCTGATCCAGGCGGTCTCGCTCCGTGAGCGCTCGAGGCAGGCCCTCGTGGCGGCCGGGCTCTCCGACGAGCAGGTCGATGCGGCGCTGCTTCAACGACCGCTCCCGGTCGAAGCGCTCGAGCCCGTGGACGCGCGACGCAGCGAATCGGCGACCGTGGCCTTCGTCGGCGTCCTACTGCTGTACGGGCAGCTGTTCGCGTACGGCTACTGGGTCGCCGCAGGGGTGGTCGAGGAGAAGTCCTCGCGCGTCGTCGAGGTCCTCCTCGCGACGCTGCGGCCCTCTCATCTGCTGCGAGGCAAGATCCTCGGTATCGGGTTGCTCGGGCTCCTGCAGCTCCTGCTGATCGGGCTCGTGGCCCTCTTCGCGTCGAACGCCGTCGGCTCGCTGGAGTTCCCGTCCGGCGCGATCGCGACGATGGGGGTCGTGCTCGTCTGGTTCGTCCTCGGGTTCTTCTTCTACGCGGGGCTGTTCGCGGTGGCGGGCTCGATCGTCACGCGGCAGGAGGATCTCCAAACCACGATGACGCCGCTCACGATCTTGATCATCGCCTCGTTCATCATCGGGCTCAGCGCGACGGGCGATCCGGACTCGACGCTGGCCGTGGTGGCGTCGCTCCTCCCGTTCTCGTCGCCGCTGGTCATGCCGACGAGGATCGTCCTCGGCGACGCGGCCCCATGGGAGGTCGTGGCCTCGCTGGCGATCTCGGTGGTTTCGACGGCGGCGCTGATCCCGATCGCGACGAAGGTCTACTCGCGGGCGCTGCTCCGTCCGGGCCGCGTTCGGATCCGTCAGGTGCTCCGCGCCGGCGGCGACTGAGGCCCGATCAGTCCTCGTCGCGCGGCACGATGCAGAACTCGTTGCCCTCGGGGTCGGCCATGACGCGCCAGCGATAGCCGCCGGGCAGCTCCCGGACGTCCGAGGCCGTCGAGCCTCCGAGCGCTCGGATCCTCGACACCCCCTCGTCGAGGTCGTCGACCTGCACGTCGACGTGGAGCCGGTTCTTCCCGGACTTGCCTTCCGGAACGCGCTGGAACGCGATCTGCGGCGTGTGCTCGTCGCCGGTGAGCATCAGGTAGTCGTCCGCGAACCACCCGCGCTGCCCGACACCCAGGAGCTCGCACCAGAACGGCGCGATCGCATCGGGGTCGACGGTATCGATCACCAACCAGTGGAACCTTCCGACGGCGTCGGCCATGAGGCCCGAAGCCTACGACGAGGCGCGACGCGCGGCTTGCGGTTCCCTGCCGTCAGCCGACGAGCTCGGCGGCCATCTCGTCGAACACGACCGAGTGCGCGTCCACGTCGGCCTCGGTGGTGGCGGGCGACATCAGGGCCATGTTGTGGAACGGCGTGAGAAGGATCCCGCGGTTCAGGGCGTACAGGTGCGTGAATCGGGCGAGCTCGTGATCGTCGACCGCCGCCGCCCGCCCGCCGTTGCGGGGAGGCGTCGGCGTGAACCAGTATTCGGCCCGGCACCCGATCCTCTGTACCTCCCATGGCAGCGCGTGCCGTTCGATCGAGGTCTTCACGCCGTCCGCCCAGCGCTCGCCGAGCGCGATCATCCGCTCGAACGCCTCCTCGGTCAGGACGTGCTCGAGCGTTGCCCGCATCGCGGCCAGCGAGAGCGCGTTGCCCGAGAGCGTCCCGCCGATGCCACCGACGTCCGTCGTCGGGAGCGAGCGCATGAACGTCTCGGTGCGCTCGGCCACCTCGGCGCTCATCCCGTAGCACGCGGCCGGGACGCCGCTCGCGAGCGGCTTGCCGATCGTGACGAAGTCCGGGTCGAGCCCCCAGGCCCTCGTCGCCCCGCCCGGTCCGGCGCAGATCGTGTGCGTCTCGTCGATCACCAGGTACGTGCCGTGGTCGCGCGTGAGCCGTCGGAGCGCGTCGTGGTACCCCGGTTCGGGCAGGACGATCCCGATGTTCGTGAGGGCCGGTTCGGCAAGGACGCACGCGACGTCCTCGTGCGCGAGCGCCTCCTCGAGCGCCTCGACGTCGTTGAACTCGACGACGCGCGTGGTCTGCGTGGGATCGACGGGCGCGCCGACGTTCCCGGGGCGCGGTCCGGGCACGCCGTCCTCGCACGTGAGGATCGTCTCGTCGACCGAGCCGTGGTAGCAGTAGTTGAACACCAGGATCTTGGCGCGCGCCGTGATCGCCCGGGCCAGCCGGATCGTGAAGCGGTTGGCGTCGGTTGCCGTCAGGCAGAACTGCCAGAACGGCAGGCCGAACCGCCGCTGCATCTCGGCGCCGACCCACGCCGCGTCCTCGGTCGGGAGCATGTGCGTGATGCCCTTGGCCGCCTGCTCGGCGATCGCCTCGACCGCCTCCTTCGGCGCGTGACCGGTCATCGCACCGGTGTCGCCGAGGCACAGATCGACGTACTCGCGGCCGTCGACGTCGGTGAAGCGAGCCCCGTGTGCGTCGGCCACGAAGACGGGGTACGAGCCTGCCCACTCGCTCATCCACGGCATCGGGACGCCGGCCAGCAGGTTGGCCTTGGCGCGCTCGGAGAGCTCGCGCGAACGCGGATGGTCCTGCTCGAACCGCGCGAGCTCGCGCGCCGTGAGGTCGCGCAGGCGCGTCCGGTCGACGGCGTTCGGCATGTGCTCGGGGTCCTCGGGTCGGGACGAGCAGCGTGTCCCATCGGGGCGGCGGACGTCAAACGAGCGAGGCCGGGCCCGTGGGCCCGCCCTCTCCCGTTGTTCGTGTCGTCGGTCTAGCCGAGCGCCTCGCAGATGCCCGCTACGTCCGACTGCACGAAGTCGTCCTGTCCGGCCTGGAACGAGATCTCTCCGGTCTCGTCGATGGTGATCTTGTGACCTACCTCGGCGAAGACCTGTCCCTGGCCCTTGACGATGTAGTGGTAGCTCGATCCCGAGACCGTCGTCGTCTCCTCGATCAGGTCATAGGTCTCCGTGAACGTGGAGTGGTCTCGGAAGGTCTCGCCCGAGACGGAGTTCGTGATCGTCCCAAGGAATCTCCCCTGCAGGACCGCCTTCACGGCCTCGCCTGCACTGTTGTAGTACGTGAGTTCCGTAACGCGCTCGGAAACCATCTCCTCCGAGAACGCCTCGCACCCGGGCACCGTCACGCCGTTCTCGTCGGTGAACACGAGCGTGAACCACCCCTCATCGACGTGGACATCCCTGGTGGGAGGCATGGCGGATGCGGAGATCGTCCCGCCGATCACGGCGATCGCCGCCCCGCTCAGGGCGAGACCCTTCAAGACGTTGCGCATGGGAGCGCTCCTCTCGTTCACCCGGTCACCGTAGGTATCGGGAGGTAGCCCCGTTCGCGTACAGGGGTCGGCCGGTCAAAAGATCTCTGGCAAGCGGCGTAGGGCGTTCGCCGGCCGGTGACCTAGCGAGCGAGCTCACGGCGGAGCGCCGTCAGCGGAAGCGAGCCGAGCGCGAGCAGGCGGTCGTGGAACGCGCGGAGCGAGAACTCGGCGCCCTCGCGTTCTGCCGCCGCGGCGCGCTGTCGCTCGATCTCGAACTGCCCGATCTTGTACGAGAGCGCCTGGCCGGGCATCGTGATGTACCGGTCGGTCTCGATCGTGGCCTCCACGGTCGGCAGACCCGCATCCTCGAGCGTCGCGATCGCGCGCTCCCGGGTCCACCCGAGCGCGTGGATGCCGGTGTCGACGACCAGGCGTGCCGCCCGCATCCCCTGGAGGTCGAGCATCCCCAGGCGCTCGGACTCGTCCTCGTACAGCCCCATCTCGTCGGCGAGCCGCTCGCTGTACAGCCCCCAGCCCTCGGTGAACGCGCTCCCGGCGAGGAAGCCGCCGAACCGTCGGATGGCCGGCCTGGCGTCCATCTCCTGTTCGAGCGCGGTCTGGAAGTGGTGCCCGGGGTTGGCCTCGTGGTACGTGGTCGAGGCGAGTTGGTGCTTCGGCTTGCGCTCGAGGTCGAAGCCGTTCACGTAGTAGACGCCCGGCCGGGACCCGTCCTGGGTGGGCTGGTTGTAGAAGGCGAAGGGCATGTCGGCCTCGCGGAAGGCTTCGACGAGCCGCACCTCGCAGTTCGCGCTCGGGACCCGGCCGAACCAGGCCGGCGCCACGTCCCAGCTTTTGCGAACCTGTGCCTCGGCCACCTCCTTGAGCTCGTCTGGCGACGCGAACCGGAACGCGGCATGCTGCGCGATGCCCACCTCCGCGGTGGCCGCGTCCGGGTACCCGAGGATCGCGGCCGAACGGCCGCGCTCCTCCTGGATCCTCTCCAGATCCTGGGTGCCGAGATCGTGGACCTCTCGGGCGTCGAGCTCGAGGGTCGTCCACGACAGGATCTGGGCCGAGTACATGGCGTCGCCACCCTGGAGCGCCGACAGGCCGATCGTCTCGGTGGCGTTCGGGAGGTAGTCGCGGACCCCCGCGCGGTAGCGCTCGAGTGCCGGGAGGAGGTGATCGGCGATCGCCCGGGTCAGGAGCTCGCGCCCGGCTTCGTCGTCCCCCGGAACCGGTGCGAGCGCGGGCGAGTCGTCGGCGCCCGCGGCGAGGAGCCGCTCGGTCTGAGCCAAGGCCCGCTCGGCGACGATCCTGGGTGCCGTGACCCCGTCGGCGATCCCTTCGCGCATGATCTCCAGCTCCGCGTCGTAGAACGCGGGCGTGGCCGCGATCCGAGCTCGGTACCGATCGAGGCGTTCGGGGGTGTCGGCGCGCTGGAGCGAGGCCAGCTCACCCACCAGCCCCGCCGGGCCCCACAGGTGACTGACCGCGGACAGCCGGTCCGTCCGGTGCTCGAGCGCGGCCAGGTCCCGGCGTGCGATCGCCTCGAGGATGTCGAGGCTTACGCGCCGGTCCTCGTCGAGCGCGCCGATGTCGAACGACCCGAGCTCCTCGAGTGCCCCAAGGTGCAGGCGCTCGCGCTGTGCGCGACCCGCAGGGCCGGGATCGGGCAGACGGTCGTCGAAACGCTCGTCGCCGATCGCCGTCCCGAGCATCGGCTCGGCCTCGAGCAGGTCCTCCCAGTACCGCTCGATCAGCCTGCTGGCTGAGCTGCCATCCTCGTTCATGTTCAGGACCTCACCCTCACCGAGGGCGCCATCCTAGCGGGACGCCCTCTCGGTCCGCGCCGGATCGAAGCGAAGTCCTGTCGCAGACCGAACCCTTGGAGGAATCCGAGCGTTCTCTATCTACCTGAGCTCGGTCGTTGCAGGTTCGTGCCAGAGTTCGTGAAGGTTCGTGCAGGGGGGAAGGTCGATGCGGTCGATGTCTGTGCGCGCGCTCGCGCTGCTCTGCCTCGTCGGTCTCGCGGCGTGCGTGCGCTCGCCCGAGGTCGTCGGTTCGGCGCGACGCGACCCTGGGTCACCCGACCACCCTTCCTCGGTCATCCGGCTCGATCCGCCGGTGGTCGAGGCCGCCGGTGGCTCCTCCACGGAGGGTGTGACGTCCGGCCCCGGTGCGCCGAGATCGACGGCGCCGTACGAAGGCTTCGGGACGTGGATCGACATCTACGACACCGCGGTCTGGGAGCACCCCGTGCACGCGGTGGACTCCATGGCCGCCCACGGCGTCCGAACGATCTACCTGCAGACCTCCAACTTCAACCGGAACGGTCCGTTCGTGCACCCCGAGGGCGTGGAGTCGATCCTGGACGCGGCCCACCGCCGGGGACTCGACATCGAGTCGTCGGAGGTGCGCCGCCCCGGCCGTCGGACGACACGGCTCCTACGGATGTCGGAGGTGATCCGGCGGACGGCGGGCGCGGACTACCCACTCGGCGCGATCGTGGCCTCACCGCATCGGATGGTTCGGACGGATCCACGGTTCTGGCCGGGTTTCCCCTGGCGGCGCCTCGCCGAGACCTACGACGTGTTCCTGCCGATGACGTACTACACGTACCGGGTGAAGGGACCGCGCGCGGCCGCCCGTTACACGGCGCAGAACGTGCAGATCCTCAGGCAGGAGACCCTCGGCCTGAACGTGCCGATCCACGTCGTCGGCGGGATCTCGTTCGACGCGACCGGGCCCGAGACGCAGGGCTTCGTCCACACCGTGCTGGAGCGAGACGTGATCGGGGCGAGCTACTACACCTTCTCCGGTATCACCCTCGACCAGTGGAAGGCGCTCAGCGCGCTCCTCTGAAGCCTAGGGCTCCACCCATCCGAAGTGACGTCGCCGGACGTCGGCCTTGGTCGCGTCGTCCACGAAGCTCGCGTCGATCGCGTTCGAGGTCACGCGGCGCAGGTCGTCGTCGGAGAACCCGAGACGCTCGACGCACACCTCGAGCTCACCGGTGAGGTCGATCGCGAACAGGCCGGGGTTGTCGGTGTTGATCGTGACCGAGACGTCCTGGTCGAGGAGCCGGCGAGCCGGGTGCTCGGCGATGTGGGCGACGGCGTTCGTCCGGCGGTTGGACGTCGGACACATCTCGAGCGTCACGTGCCGCTCGCGGACCAGGGCCGTCACCTCGGGATCGGCCGCCACGCTCACCCCGTGGCCCAGGCGCATCGAGCCGAGGACCTCGATCGCCTCGCGAGGGAACGCGGGGCCACCCGACTCGCCGTAGTGGGTCGTGAGCTTCAGCCCCGAACCGGCGAGTGCGCCGACGACGTCCACGTACAGCGACGGGGGATAGGCCCGCTCGTCCCCCGCCAGGTCGAACGCGACCAGCTCGTCACGGTGGCGGAGCGCGAACTCGGCCGTCCGTTCGGCCGAGCCGATGCCGTAGTTGCGACTCGCGATCGCGATGAGCCCGACCGCCACGTCGTGTTCCCGGGAGCCCCGTTCGACGCCACGGGCGATCGCCGTCATCGCGGCGTCCCAGTCCAGACCGTGCGGCTCGCACAGGAACCCGGGCGAGAACCGGAGCTCGGCCAGGCGGACGTTGTCCGCGGCCAGGTCCTCGACGGCCTCGAACGCGATGCGCTCGGCCGCCGCCTCGTCGAAGAACGCCGCTTGCGCGAGGCTGAACCGGGAGAGGACGGCCTCGAGGGACGACATGGGTTCCAGGACCTGCGCCTGCGCCGAGAGCTCGGCCGGGGTGGACGACGACAGGGGGTGGCCGGCGTCGCGGTAGAGGTCGATCAGGGTCTGGAGACGGATCGCACCTTCGAGGTGGCGGTGCAGGTCGACCTTTGCCGCGGCTTTGAGATCCACGGGGCTAGCAATAGCATGCGGGGCGACCGAGGGGGTTCGGATGCTGCTCGAGGGCAAGAAGCTGCTCGTCACGGGCGTGCTGACGCGCGAGTCGATCGCGTACGCGGCGGCACAGGCCCTCCAGGAGCACGGCGCCGAGATCGTCCTGACGTCGTTCGGCCGCGCCAGGGGTCTCACGGAGAAGTCCGCGCGGCGGCTCCCCGAACCCGTCGACGTCCTCGAGATGGACGCGAACGACCCGTCGCAGATCGAAGCGGTCTCGGCCGAGATCGGCTCGCGGTGGGGGCGGCTGGACGGGTTCCTGCACGCGATCGCGTTCGCTCCGCAGGACGCGCTCGGCGGCAACTTCCTGCACACGCCGTGGGAGAGCGTCGGGACGGCGATCCAGACCAGCGCCTTCTCGCTGAAGGCGATCGCGACCGGGATGCTGCCCCACATGCGGGAGCACGGAGGCGCGATCGTCTCGCTCGATTTCGACGCGCGCGTCGCGTGGCCGATCTATGACTGGATGGGTGTGGCGAAGGCCTCGCTCGAGTCGATCACGCGGTACCTGGCGCGGGATCTCGGTCCCCACGCGGTGCGCGTCAACACCCTTTCCGCGGGTCCGCTGCGGACGATCGCCGGCAAGGGCATCCCGGGGTTCCAGGCGCTCGCCGACGGGTGGGGCGCGCGAGCCCCGCTCGGCTGGAACCCGACCGACGCGAGCCCGGTCGCCGACACGATCGTCTTCCTCCTGTCGGACCTGTCGCGGGGGATCACCGGCGAGATGGTCCACGTGGACGGCGGCTACCACGCCATGGGCTCGGCACCCGCCGTCGGGAGTGGCCCCGCCGAGCAGGCCTCGGGCTAGCGCGGCTTGATCCCGGCCGCGAGGGCCAGCTCCTTCTGCGCCCGCGCGATGATCCGGAACGCCTCCTTCAGACCCTGGCGGGCGACCCCGCCGAGGGCCTTGGGATCGACGAAATCGTCCGGCTTCTCACCGGCCCGCATCTGCTCGACGTGGTGTCGCAGCCGAACCTCCCACAGGAATCGGAAGGCCTCTTCGAGCCCCTCGCGGGTCTCCGCATCGATCGCCCCTGCACCTTCGGCCGCCCGCAGCCGGTGGAGCGTTCGTTTCGCCGTGACTCCGGTTCGGGTCGCCCAGGCCCTGGCGATGTTCCCCACGATGAGGATGCCGCCGTGCTTCAGGTCGACGGTGCCCGGGTGCTCTCCACGATGGTCGACGATCAGGCCTCGCACGAAGCCGATCGGTGGCCGCAGATCGAGAGCCCGGCGCGCGAGGTGGGCCAGGAAGATCGGGCGGTTCACGGCCGTCGCCATGATGTCGTCCAGCGCCCCCTCGGCCTCGAGCTTCCCTGCGACCCTGCGGAAGTCGAAGATGATCGAGAGCTGCTCGCTCGCCTTGGGGCTCTGCTCGCTCATCCAGAAATCGAAGCGCCGAACCCAGTCCTGCAGCGGGAGGCGCAGGGCGGCGTTCGTCGCCATCACGTCGCCGTGACACCGGGCGATCCCGGCGGCCTCCAGACCTGCGGTCACGAACTCGGCCAGGGGCGCCAGCGACGCGTTGGCCGCATCAGGGTCGCCCTCGAACGCCAAGGCATGGTCCTGGTCGGTTCGGATGGCCTGCTCCTGTCGGGCAGCACTGCCGAGCGCGAGCCAGGCCCATGGGGACGGTGGCTCTCCGTGTTCGGCCATCCCGAGCTCGAGCAGTCGGCGCGTGGCCGCGTCGATCGAGAACGCGATGATGTGACCCACGTCGACCGGATCCGCGCTCGAGTCCACCAGGGCGGTGATCACGTCGGGGAGCTCGGCGATCGCGCCCGCGACCGCCTCGCTGTCTCGGGCGCGCTCGATCGCGCTCTTCAGCGCGAATGGCGTGTTGCGGCCGATCCCCATCAGATCGGTGTCCGTCACGACGCCGGTCACCCGTCCGCTCGCATCGGCGATCGGGAAGTGGTGGAAGCCTCCCTCCAGCATCCGGAGCAGGACCTCGCCGACCATCGTGTCGGCGGGCACGGTCTCAGCCCGTTGCGTCATCACCTCGGCGACCGGCGTGTCGCCGCTCCGCCGCGCCGCGACGACCCGTGTTCGAAGGTCCCGGTCGGTCAGGATGCCGACGTCCCCGTTCCCGGACGGGATCAGCAGGCTCGAGACGCGTTCGCGCGCCATGAGCTCTGCGGCGTCGGCGATGGCCGTGTTCGGGTCGCAGGTGACCGGCGGCCGACGAACGAGCGCACCGACCTCTCGATACCGCACGAGGTCGACCTCGGCCTTCAGCGTCTCGTCGACGGCCGCGATCCGTCTTCTGACGCTGGCGGTGACGAACGCGATACCGGCACGTGACCGCAGGACCTCGTCGGCGACATCGGCGTCGATCAGGTAGCAAAGCGTGTCCTCGGACGCCCGCACGGTGGCGGTCGGCGCGACCTGGTCCAGCAGCGACCACATCCCGAACACGTCGCCTTCGCCGATCTCGTCGATCACCCGGCCGTCGTCCACGATCTCGGCCTCGCCCCGCCGGACCACGAACAGGTGCGTCGCGGGGGCCCCGGCCTGTTGCAGGATCACGGTGCCGGGAGCGAAGTGCTCGATCTGGACGCTCGAGACGACGCGGTCCAGCTCGGCTTCCGAAAGCGCGTCGAACGGCGGATGATCGGCCAGGAAGGCGCGGACGTCCACGGCGCGAGCCTACGCTGAGCCGAGCATCGCGCGGAACCGGCCGGGCCCGGAGGAGGTCTGCCACGCGACGTGAGCGACCACGAGCTGCCCATCCCGCTCGGCCCGTGCTCGAACGGCGAGTACGACCCCGTCCCGCCCTCGCCGGTCTCGCGGGAGGCCGGTCGCCGGGCCCTTGAGGCGTGCGCGAACAACGCGTCCCGCCTGCGGATCCCGCGCCGAACGTTCCTTCGCTCGCTGTGCGCGGCCTCGACCGTCCTGCTCGCGCTCGATGCCTGCACGCGCGAGGCGCATCGTGCGGCGCCCGAGGTTCCGACCTCCGAGCCTGGCGGCGGGTTCGACGTCCCGCCCGAAGCCACGACCGAGCCCGAGGCGGCCGAGGAGGCGGTGGCGGGCGAGGAGTTCATCATGGACGTGCAGGGACACCTGCTCGAGTACGACCTCAACCCGGTCTTCCACGGCGAGGGCTTCTACGCCTCCTTCCCGCAGCAGCGCTGCGGGGAGGATGACCCACGCGTCTGCTACTCGATCGAGCACTTCCTCGAGGCGTTCTTCATCCGCAGCGACACGAACGTCGTGGTGCTTTCGGCACTCCCGATCTACCCGGAGGGTTCGCCGCTGTCGCCCCAGATCATGGCCGAGACGCGGCGCATCGTGGAGGGTCTCTGCCGCGACGAACGCATCCTGCTCCACGGCCAGGTCCTGCCGAACATCGGCTCGCTCGGTTCGGTGCTCCGAGCGATGGAGGACACCGTGAGCCACCACCGGATCCGCGCGTGGAAGACCTTCACGCACTTCCCCGACTTCTTCGACCCGGGCGCCGGCGCGTGGTGGCTCGACGATCACGAGCGCGGGCTGCCCGCGGTCGGCGAACCGTTCATCCGCAAGAGCCTCGAGCTCGGCATCCCGACGATCTGCGTGCACAAGGGGCTCTCGGGCGGGAGCCGGTACTCCTCGCCGATGGACGTCGGTCCGGCGGCGCGCACCCACCGCGACGCGAACTTCGTCGTGTACCACTCAGGCTACGAGTCGGGCACGTTCGAGGGCCCGTACACGGCGGCGACGGCGGAGGTCGGCGTCAACCGGCTCATCGCCTCGCTCGAACGCGCGGGGATCGGACCGAACGAGAACGTCTACGCCGAGCTCGGCACGACCTGGTGGAACGTGATGCGGACGCCGACGCAGGCCGCCCACGTCCTCGGCAAGCTGCTGAAGCACGTGGGCGAGGACAACGTCGTGTGGGGCACGGACTGTCTGTTCTACGGATCGCCGCAGCCGCAGATCCAGGCGTTCCGAGCCTTCCACATCTCGGACGAGTTCCAGGAGCGTTACGGGTATCCGAAGCTCACGAAGGAGCTGAGGGCGAAGGTGCTCGGGCTGAACTCCGCGCGCCTGTACGGGATCGAGCCGGTGCCGCCGCGCTGCGACTTCACTCGTTCACAGCTCGCGAAGATCCGTCAAGAACTGCGAGACGGAGACCGAGTGCTCGGCCCGGCGACGTTCGCCGCCTCGGCCGACGTTCGCGAACACCACCGTATGGAGGTGTCGACGGTCGCCTAGAGGTCGTTCCCCGTGAGCTGGTTCCCGTACGGGCCCCTTCCGGCAGCGCACCAGGCTCCGCATCGCGCGGCGAGCGCCAACGCCTCCTCGATCTCCATGCCGGCCCCGAGCGCGAACGTGAGTCCCGCCGCGAAGGAGTCGCCGGCGCCGTACGTGTCGACGACGGGTCCCGGCGGGGAGACCGGGTCGTACCCCCCGGTGCGGCCGTCGCTCGTCTCGTACCGGCCGCCTCGGACGCTCTCGGTCCGAACGACCAGGTGGGGGGGTACCGTGAAGGCATCTGGGTCGAAGGCCTCCGCAGGATCGACGGCGCTTCCGACCACCGCGTCGAGATACAGGTCGACTTGGGCGAGCAGGTCCGCGATCCGACTCGTGGCGACGAGCACCCGAGCGCTCCGCGCTTCATGGAGCGCTCCCGGATCTCCGGCCGTGACGTAGACCGCGTCGACGCCCTCGAGCTCGTTCCAGGGGAGGCGGTCGGCGGCGGTGGGTTCGAGGCGCCGGCCGAGCGTCGTGATCGTCCGTTCGCCGTTCGCGTCCACGAACACGACGGCCCGGCGGGTGGGCTCGTCCCGGATCGCTGCCTCGACCCGCACGCCGAGACCCTCCAAACGACGCCGCGACCACTCGCCGTGCTCGTCGTCCCCGAAGGCCGTGTAGAAGGTGCACGACCCCGCCAGCCGCGCGAGCTGCACGGCCGCTACGGCGCCGCCGCCGCCGGGCTCCTCCCACGCGTCCGTCGCGTGGACGATGTCGCCGGCGGCCGGCACCTCCTCGACGTGCCCGAACTCGATCCACTCGTTGTGCCCGACGACCGCGGTTCGCACCCGCGGCAGTGTGGCATCCTCGAACCCATGGAGCAGCGACGGCTCACGAGCTTCAGTCACGGGGCGGGGTGCGGGTGCAAGCTCGGGCCGACGGATCTCGAGACGGTCCTGGGGACCCTCTCGCTCCCCGAGCTGAAGTCCGACGTGCTCGTTGCCGCCGACACGGGCGACGACGCCGCGGTCGTCCGGCTGGCGGACGGGCAGGCGCTCGTCGCGACGCTCGACTTCTTCACGCCGATCGTGGACGACCCGTACGACTGGGGACGGATCGCCGCGACCAACGCGCTCTCCGATGTGTACGCGATGGGCGCGCGGCCGTTCCTCGCGCTGAACATCGCCGCCTGGCCGGTCGACGACCTGCCGCTCGAGATGCTGGGCCAGGTGCTCCAGGGCGGCGTCGACGTCGCGAGCAAGGCCGGCGCCGCGGTCCTCGGCGGGCACACGATCACCGATCCCGAACCGAAGTACGGGATGGTGGCGCTCGGGCTGGCCGACCCCCAGCGCATCGTGCGCAACTCGACGGCGCCGCCCGATGCCCACCTGTTCCTCACCAAGCCGCTCGGGATCGGCATCGCGACGACCGCGCACAAGCGCGGGATCGCCGAACCGGAGCTCCTGCGGTCGGCCGTCGAGCTGATGACGACGCCGAACGACGCCGCCGCCGAGGCGATGGTCGAGGTCGGCGCCGAAGCCGCGACCGATGTGACGGGGTTCGGACTGCTCGGCCACCTCCAGCGGATGCTGGCCGCCTCGGGGGTGGGGGCCAGGATCGACGCCTCGGCGGTGCCGGTGCTCCCCGGCGTCCTCGACCTCGCCACGCGGGACGTCGTTCCGGGTGGCACCCAGCGCAACCACGCCTACCTGCGTTCGACGGTGCGATGGGGGGAGCTGTCGTTGCCGGAGCAGCTGGTGCTCGCGGACGCGCAAACGTCGGGCGGGCTGCTGATCGCCGCGCTCGACCACGAGTGGATGGCCCGAGAGCTGACGGGACGCGGGATCGCCTGGGCGGAGATCGGCGTGACGGTGGCGGAGCGGCCGGGGACGATCGCCGTCACGGGCAGGCTCGCCCACGCCGCATGAGCCCCCTGAACAGCGGTTCGGGAATCCCGACCCCGCTGATAGGGTTCTAGCACCTGCGATGATCGAACTCGAACGCGCCTTCTTCGACGAGATGGTGGAGCACGGTCTCGCCGCCTTCCCGAACGAAGCGTGCGGACTGCTCGCGGGCAAGGAGGGCCGGCCGGTCAAGTTCTTCGCGATGGCCAACGCCGACGCGAGCCCCGTCAGCTACCGGCTCGACCCCAAGGAACAGTTGGAGGCCGAGAAGGAGATGGAAGATGAGGAGTGGCAGACCCTCGCGATCTTCCACACGCACACCCACTCGGAGGCGTACCCATCGCCGACCGATCAGGATCGGGCCTTCTGGCCTCCCATCGGGTCCGAGCCGCGGATGGCGCTGTTCCCGGATGCGTACTACCTGATCATGTCGCTCTCCGTCCGCTCGAACCCGGACCTCCGGGCCTTCCGGATCAGGGAGGTAGGCGAGGTCCAAGAGGAGGATGTCGGGATCGGATGAGTGAGCCGACCTTCACCGAGGAGCAGGTTCGGCGTTACGCGCGGCATATCATCCTGCCGGGCATCGGTGGCGACGGACAGCGCAGGCTGCTCGACGCGAAGGTCCTCTGCATCGGCGCCGGCGGACTGGGTTCGCCGGTCGCGATGTACCTGGCGGCGGCCGGCGTCGGGACGCTCGGGATCTTGGACTTCGACCGGGTGGACGAGTCCAACCTGCAGCGCCAGATCATCCATTCGACCGCCGACGTGGGGCGCCCGAAGGTCGAGAGCGCGGCCGACCGCCTGCGCGCGATCAACCCCACGATCGAGATCGTGCCGTACGACACGATCCTGTCGTCGCAGAACGCGTTCGAGATCCTCGAACCCTGGGACGTGGTCGTGGACGGGACCGACAACTTCCCCGTCCGGTACCTCGTGAACGACGCGACCCAGTTCCTCGGCAAGCCGCTCGTCTACGGCTCGATCTACCAGTGGGACGGCCAGGCGACGGTGTTCATGCCCGGACAGGATGCGCCGTGCTACCGGTGCCTGTTCCCGCAGCCGCCGCCTCCCGGCACGGTCCCGAGCTGCGCGGAGGGCGGCGTGTTCGGCGTGCTGCCCGGGATCGTCGGTTCGATCCAGGCGACCGAGGCGGTCAAGCTCATCACGGGCAAGGGCGATCCGCTGGTCGGGCGGCTGTTGATCTTCGACGCGCTGGAGATGGACTTCCAGACCGTGAAGGTGCGGTGGGACGCCGACTGCCCGGTGTGCGGCAAGGAGCCCTCGATCACCGAGCTGATCGACTACGAGGCGTTCTGCGGGCTGACGCCCGGCCAGGCGCCGCCCGAGGCGGAGCACGGGGTCTCCACGACATGAGAGATACCGAGTCATGGCCCGCGTGAAGCTCCCCACCATCCTGCGGCCGCATGCGGGCGGTGTACGGGACGTCGACGCCAAGGGGACGACGCTGCGCGAGCTGCTCGACGACCTCGAGGCCCGGTACCCGGGGATCACGGCGATGGTCCTGACCGACGACGGAGCGCTGCACCGGTTCGTGAACGTCTACGTGAACGACGAGGACGTCCGCTACCTCGGCTCGCTCGAGACCGAGGTCCGGCCCGGCGACACGGTGTCGATCCTGCCGGCGGTCGCCGGGGGCCGCTGACCCGGCGAGGGGGAAGCCCTCGGGCGGCGCGGGGAAGCCGGACGCGCGGAGAACCGGCCTCTCACTCGGTGCGCTGAGATAATCCGCATCGATGCCCCTCCCGCAACCGCGCTGCCGTCGCACCCGGTGGACGGCGCCCGGCCCGGGGCGACCGCGGTGAGGTTCGACGACGTCCTCGAGGCGATCGGCGAGACGCCGCTCGTGGGGCTCCCGAGCTTGAGCCCGAAACCCGGCGTGCGTCTGTGGGCCAAGCTCGAGGGGCAGAACCCGACCGGCTCGCTCAAAGACCGGATCGCGAAGGCGATGATCGAAGCGGCCGAAGCCTCGGGCGAGCTGACGCCCGAGCGCACGATCCTGGAGCCGACGTCGGGCAACACGGGCATCGCGCTCGCGATGATCGCGCGGCGCAAGGGCTACCGGCTCACGGTCGTGATCCCGGAGAACGCGAGCGAGGAGCGGATCCGACTGCTCGAGCTGTTCGGCGCCGAGATCGTGCTCTCGCCCGGCGACAAGGGCACGAACGGCTCGATCGAGATCGCACGCCGGCTCGCGCAGGACGAGCGCTACTTCATGCCGTTCCAGTACGGGAACCCGGCGAACCCCCGCGCTCACGAGGAGGGGACGGGTGAGGAGATCGTGCGGGACCTGCCCGAGATCACCCACTTCGTCGCCGGGCTCGGGACCGGCGGAACGCTCACCGGCGTCGGCCATCGGTTGAAGCGTCACGATCCGAACGTCAAGATCGTCGCGGCGGAGCCGGAGCTCGGAGAGCTCGTGTACGGACTGCGTTCGCTCGAGGACGGGTTCGTCCCCCCGATCTTCGACGAGACCGTGCTCGATCGGAAGTTCCTGGTGAACGCCGCGGATTCGCTTCGCGCGACGCGCGAGCTCACCGAACGCGAGGGCGTCTTCGCCGGGATCTCGTCGGGGGCCGTGCTCCACGTCGGCCGCCGGGTCGCGTCCGAGCTCGACCGGGGCGACGTCGTCTGCCTGCTCGCCGACGGCGGGTGGAAGTACCTGTCGACCCAGGCCTGGGCGCCCGAGCTGGAGCTCGCCGAGAAGAACGTCTCGGAGACCCTGTGGTGGTAGCGTCCGCCGACCGATGGTGAACGAGTGAGCGACGCGCGGGCGATCGGCATCTTCGACTCCGGTGTGGGCGGGCTCACCGTGGCTCGCGCCGTCTTCGACCTGCTGCCGAACGAGCCGATCCTGTACGTGGGGGACAACGGTCGCTTCCCGTACGGTCCTCGCCGGCTGGAGGAGATCCGCACGTTCGCGCTCGAGATCGCCGAGTACCTGGCCGAGCGCGGCGTCAAGATGCTGGTCGTCGCCTGCAACTCGATCGAGGTGGCCGCGATCGCCGACGTGGCCGGCGCACACGGCGTCCCGGTGGTCGGCGTGATCGACCCCGGCGTTCGCGCCGCCGTGCACGCGACGCGCAACCGTCGGATCGGCCTGATCGGCACCGAGGCCACCGTGGCGAGCGGCGCCTACGAGCGCGCCATCGCGAAGACGGGCGCCGACGTCGAGCTCGTCTCGGCCGCCTGCCCGGTCTTCGTCGAACACGTTGAGGCGGCTGACACCTCGAGCGACGGGTTGCTCGAGGCCGCGCGGAGGTATCTTGTGCCGCTGGTAGGGGAAGGGATCGACACCTTGATCCTCGGGTGCACGCACTACCCGATGCTCTCCGGGCTGATCCAGATGGTGATGGGGGAGGACGTCGTGCTCGTGTCATCCGCGGAGGAGACGGCCAAGGACGTCTATTCGACGCTCCGCGTGTCCTCGCTGCTCCGCGACGGTCGGGACGAGCCGCGGCACGAGTTCCTCACGACCGGCGACCCCACGCAGTTCCGGCGTGTGGCCCACCTCTTCCTGGGACCCGAGCTCGCCGGCGTGACCCCGGTCGACGTTCGGGTCGTCGAGGGGGTCTCGTGGAGCTGACCGTCCTCGGCTCCAGCGGTACCTGGCCGAACGCCGACACGGCAACCTCGGGCTACCTCGTCCAACACGACGGGTTCAACCTATGGATGGATGCGGGCACCGGGACCTTGGCGAACCTGCAGCAGTACATCGACATCCCCGACCTGCACGCGATCGCGATCTCACACGAACACCCCGATCACTTCGTCGACCTGTATCCCGCGTTCTACGCGTGGCACTACGGCGAGCTCGGCGAACCGGGTCTCCCGGTGTTCGTGCCCACCGACTTCTCGCAACGCCTGGCCGACCTCGTGTCGATCGATTCTCAGGTGGCCATGCGCTCGGCGTTCGCCTTCACGGAGGTGGTTCCGGGCGAGGCCTTCGAGGTCGGCCCGTTCCGGATAAAGACCGAGCCGATGGCGCACCTCGGCCTTCCCGCGCTCGGCTTCCGCGTCGCCGCCGATGGTCAGGTCCTCGCGTACACGGGGGACACGGGGCCGACGCACCATGTCGAGGAGCTCGCGCGCAAGGCGGACCTGCTGCTCGCCGAGGCGACGTGGCAGGACCGCGACGACCTCCTGCCGTTCCACATGTCGTCGCGGCAGGCCGCGGACCATGCACGAGAGGCCGGCGTCGGCAAGCTCGTCCTCACGCACATCTGGCCGTCGCTCGACCACGAGATCTCGAAGGACCAAGCCGCAGAGGAGTACGCGGGTCCGATCGAGAGCGCCGTCGAAGGCATGCACTTCGAGGTCGGTTCGTGAAGGCTCGGCTCGACGGCCGCGCCACGGACGAGCTGCGCCCGGTCGGCGTCGAGCTCGGGTTCCAGGAGTGGGCCGAGGGCTCGGTCCTGTTCTCGATGGGCCGGACGAAGGTCCTGGTGGCGGCGACCGTCCAGGACGAGGCGCCCCGGTGGCTCCGCGGCAGCGGGACCGGCTGGGTCACCGGCGAGTACGCGATGCTCCCGCGCGCCACGACCGAACGGACCTTCCGCGAGGTGAACAAGGGCCGCCCGAGCGGACGGACGCAGGAGATCCAGCGGTTGATCGGGCGCTCGCTCCGGGCGGTGACGGACCTCAAGCGCCTTGGTGAGCGGACGATCACGATCGACTGCGACGTGCTGGTCGCGGACGCCGGGACCAGATGCGCCTCGATCACGGGGGGATACCTTGCGCTTGCGCTGGCCCTCCGTGGTCTGGCGAAGCGCACGTCGATCGAAGGCGACCTGCTGACCGACACGATCGCAGCGGTGAGCGTCGGGCTCGTGGCCGGCCACACGCTGCTCGACCTGTCGTACGAGGAGGATGCCGGCGCGGAAGTCGACTGCAACGTCGTGATGACGGGTTCGGGGCGGCTGGTCGAGATCCAGGGGACCGCCGAGGGTGAGCCGTTCGCTCGCGGCGACCTCGACGCGCTCCTGGACCTCGCGGAGGCGGGGATCAAGCAGCTGACCCAGATCCAGCGCGACGTGCTCGTGTAACCCGTGCCCTTCCCGGAACGCCTCGCGATCGCCTCGAAGAACCCGCACAAGCTCCGAGAGCTCGGACGCATCTGCCGCGATTGGCCGGTCGAGTGGCTCACGGTGCAGAACCATCCGGGACCGTGGCCCGACGTCGACGAACCCCACGACACGTACCTCCACAACGCGCTCGAGAAGGCCCGCGCGGTGGCCGAGGTGCTGGGGGTGCCCGCGATCGCGGACGACTCCGGCATCGAGGTCGACGCGCTTGACGGTGGACCGGGTCCCCGTTCGGCGCGGTTCGCGGGGGAGGGGGCGAGCGACGCGGACAACCTGGCGAAGCTCATCGGGCTGGTGGCCGACGTGGAACCCGGCGCGCGGACGGCTCGATACCGCTGCGTGGCCGCGATCGCGTGGCCCGGCGGCCGCACGATGCACGCGGAGGGGGCCTGCGAAGGGACCTTGATCGGGCAGCCCCGCGGGGATCGAGGGTTCGGGTACGACCCCGTTTTCGTCCCGCTGGGCGAGCGCCGCACGATGGCCGAGCTCGGGGACGAGGAGAAGGACCGGATCAGCCACCGCGGCCGGGCGTTCCGAGCGCTGGCCGAGCTCCTTGCTGCCTAGAGCGACGCCGAACCCCCCGCCCGGCGACCACGCCGGTTCGAGTCAGCCGAGATATCCCTCGACCTGCCCGGCGTCACGCACGCTCGCGTCGTCGGGATCCATCCCCGCGGCGCGCCGAGCTCGGCGCTGGTGGAGGAGGTCCCAGCACTGGTCGAGGGTGACCTGGAGCTCCTGCAATCGCTCGCGTTCGCCGTCGCTCGCCTCGCCCTTGGACTCCGCCTCCCACAGGGCGTGCTCCTGGTGGGCGAGTTCGTTGATGCGTTCGACGATCTGCTGGTCGTCCATGGTCTCCTCCCGCTCGAAGGCCTCTCGACCACGATACGTCGGCCTGCCGATAGGCGAGCGTTCGGTTCCTCGGCGATGATGGAGGCATGTCGAACCTCAGGGATCTCTTGCCGACCACGGCGGACCGGGTCATCCGCTACCGCGAGGCCTTGGCCGAACACCGCGTCCAACCCGAGGTGGACGTCGAGCGCTTCCGCGCGACGTTCGCTGGTGCGCTCCCGGCGGCCGGTGTCGCTCCGGAGACCGTGCTCGACGAGCTGGCGACCGCCGTCGAGCCCGCACTGGTGGCGTCCGCCGGACCCCGATACTTCGGCTTCGTCGTCGGTGGGTCGCTCGACGCCGCGACCTGCGCCGACCTCCTGACGACCGGGTGGGACCAGACCGCGTTCAACGGCGTGACGTCGCCGGCGGCAGCGCTGGTCGAGGAGGTCGTGGGCGCCTGGCTCAAGGAGGTGCTCGGGCTCCCGCCGCAGGCGTCCTTCGGCATCACGACCGGCGCACAGGGCGGGAACACCGTCGGGCTCGCGGCCGCGCGCCATCGGGTGCTCGAGCGGGCGGGATGGGACGTCGAGCGGGACGGCCTGCACGGCGCGCCGAGGATCCGCGTCGTGGCGGGCGAGGAGCGCCACGCGACGATCGACCGCGCGCTCCGGCTGCTCGGAGTGGGTGCGGGCGCGGTCGAGCCCGTTGCCACGGGCCCCAACGGAGCGATCGACCCGGACGCCTTGGTCAGGGCCCTGGGCGCCGGGTCCGGCGAGCCGACGATCGTGTGCGTGCAGGCCGGGAACGTGAACACCGGCGATTTCGACGACCTCTCGATCGCGTGCGACGCCGCCCATCGTCACGGCGCGTGGGTGCACGTCGACGGTGCGTTCGGCCTCTGGGCGGCGGCGAGCCCGTCGCTCGCACATCGGGTGGCGGGGCTCCACGCCGCCAACTCGTGGGTGGTGGACGGTCACAAGTGGCTGAACCTCCCGTACGACACGGGGTTCGCGTTCTGCGCCGACCCGCAGGCGCACGCCGCGTCGATGTCGTATACGGCGGCCTACCTCGTCGGGCAGGGCGAGGGGCTGGTCCGGGCGCCGTCGGACTTCGTCCCCGAATCCTCGCGCAGGGCCCGCGGTTTCGTGACGTGGGCCGCACTGCGCGAGCTCGGCCGCGATGGGCTGGCCGACCTCATCGATCGCTGCTGCGCGCTCGCTCGGCGCTTCGCGGAGCAGCTCGAGACGATCGACGGCGTCTCGGTCGCGAACGACGTCGTGCTGAACCAGGTGCTCGTCGGCTTCGGGGGTGACGAACGCACCGATCGCGTGATCGAGGGTGTCCAGCGCGACGGCACCTGCTGGATGGGCGGCACCACGTGGCGCGGCGCCCGCCTGATGCGCATCTCGGTCTCCAACTGGACGACGACGGAGGCCGATGTCGACCGTTCGGTCGAGGCGATCCGCCGCGTGCTCGCCTCCGTGAGGTAGCCGCGCCGCTCCTCACGGATCCTTGTGCCCGATGATGGTGTGGAGCCCCCTGAAGAGCTCGACGCCACCACCGAACGAGTCGCCGATCGTCGCCCGCACGCCGTGCTCGGCGAGCAACGGCCGAACGCGTGCCGTGTCGATCAGCACGTTCACGTGGCGCTCGTCGTCTCGGCGCCACGAGCCGTCCTCGATGCGGGTGAAGACGGCCATCTGACGGACGAACCGGTCGGGCGACGGCGTGGAGCGCTCGGTGATGATGGCCCACCCCTCGGCCACCCGCGCATTGATCGGGAACCCCGGCATCGCCTCGGCGTACGTGAGATCACACAGGTCGATCGCGAGCAGGCCCCCCGGCCGCAACGCCCCCGCGATCGCCACCAGGGCCCGGTCGATCGCCTCGGGGTCGGGGAGGTAGCTCAACACGTGCCCGACCGAGACGATCGCGTCCGCCTGCGGGATCGAGTCGTCCGGCAGCACGAGCTCGCGGATCTCCTGCGCCCCGGTGGCGTACGCGCGGGCCAGGTCGAGCATCGCGGGTGACGCGTCCGTCGCGATGACCCGATGGCCCGCGTCCACCAGATACCGGGTCAGCAGCCCGCTCCCGCAGCCGAGCTCGACGACAAGCCCGTCGCGTTCCCGGACCGGCGCCAGCAGCTCGAGGATGCCGGGGGCGCAGTCGTCGGCATGGAACCCGAACCCGAGGTGGTGGACGAGCGCGAGGTCCGCCCGGTAATAGGGCTCGCCGGGCTTCGCCATGGCGCCATCCTCGCGTGGGACGGAGTGCCTGTCGAACCTGCCACGATGTCCCGATGCGGAGAGGGACGGCCGCGATCGGTAGCGCGGTCTTCTTCGCCGCCGCGCCCGGGGTGGTGGTCGGGCTCATCCCGTGGTGGCTCACGGGATGGGACCTCCGGTTCGACTGGCCGCTCCCCGTGCGCGTCGCCGGGCTGGTGCTGCTCGTGCTCGGCGTCGCGGGCCTGGTGCAGGCGTTCGTCCGCTTCGTCGTGGAAGGCCTCGGGACGCCGTCGCCGGTCGCGCCCACCGAGCGTCTGGTCGTCGGCGGATGGTACCGCTACGTGCGCAATCCGATGTACGTCGCGGTGGTGACGGCGATCGTGGGACAGGCGCTCTGGATCGGCCAGCCGGTGCTGCTGGGCTACGCGGCGCTCGTGTGGGCCGTGGTCGCGGCGTTCGTCCGCTGGTACGAGGAGCCGAACCTCACACGTCGGTTCGGTGACGACTACCGCGCGTATCACGCGGCGGTCCCCGGGTGGATCCCTCGTCTGCCTCCGTGGGATCCGAGATCGCGGTGACTACGTATCTCCTTGGGGTGGGGATCGGCGCCCGGCTGATCTCGATCTCGCGAGGAACACGTCCCATCGGTGACGCAGGTCACCGGCCTCCTCGCTGCGATGTGCGAGAACGTCACCAACGGAATCACGGAGGCGGATCATGCAGCAGGTCAAGATCGAGCGGAAGACCCCGATCCGTGAGCATCGCGATCGCTACGCCGTACTGCCGCTCGATCCGCGCGACCCGGACATCGCTC
>Ga0193741_1000065_pt1 | contig 23689 bp, 20 predicted proteins | sample L2s2metaG_FD_143059 | JGI IMG/M metagenome (GOLD analysis project Ga0193741, IMG submission 143059) | Soil microbial communities from a riparian zone of the East river system, Colorado, United States - L2s2 | ecosystem: Environmental > Terrestrial > Soil > Riparian zone | place: USA: East River...
CATGTTCGCGATGATCTCCGTATCCGGCGGACACCGAGATCATCGCGAACATGGTGACGAGCCCGCACCACATGGGCGCGCAGATGATCACGATGCGCACGCACCGCATGACACAGCTGTTTGGGCGCCTCAAGGCCGGAAGGACGATCGACGACGCGCGATCGGAGCTGAGCGCGATTCACACCGCGATCAAGTCGGACCACCCGGAAGCGTATCCCGCGCGCTCGGATATGCGGATCGAGGTGGCGGCGCTGCGCGATCAAATCGCGGCGCCGGCGCGGCCGGTCCTGCTGGTCCTGCTCGCCGCCGCCGGCATTGTCTTCATCATCGCGTGCTCGAACGTGGCCAATTTGATCCTGGCGCGATCGGTCCGCCGCGAAGGCGAGCTCGCGATCCGTGCCGCTGTCGGCGCCAGTCGTGCCGCGCTGCGACGGACGCTGCTCGCCGAAAGCCTGGTGCTCTGCGGAGCGGGTGCGATCTTGGGCATCCTGCTGGCGCGGCCGATGGTCGTAATCGTGGCCAGCTTCGCCGCGAGGTTCTCGGTGCGCGCGCTCGAAGTCACCGTCGATGCCAGCCTGCTCTGGGTCGGCGCCACGCTGGCGATGGTGGCGGCCGTGCTGCTCGCGTATGTGCCGCGGCTGCCATCGATATCGTCCGCCGACGCCCCTTCGGGGCTATGGCGGACCCGCCGTAGCCTTGGCGTAGGCGGGCCGACCGGCAACGGCCTCGCGGCCGGCAGTGTCCGCATCACGCCCGGAACGAACCGCCGCCTGAAGATCTTTGCGACTACGCAAGTGGCGTTCTCGTTCGTGCTCCTGGCAGGCGCGGCCACGCTACTCGCGACGCTGCTCGCGTTGCGATCGGTGAACACCGGCTACGACATGGAGCAGGTCCTGGCAATCGACCTGCCGATGCGTGCGCTCGCCCAGAGCAGCGACGAGGATCTCGCCTTTTACCAGCAGGTGACCGAACGCATCAGCCAGCTGCCCGGCGTCGAAGGCGTGTCGATGGGCGCCGTCGCGCCATGGCGTGACGCCGGCAAGCTGGGCAGCATTCCGCTCGGTGCCGACGGCTTCACGCCCGCGAACGGCGAGGAGAACCCGCGCGCGCGGATTCGCATCGTGGCGCCCGACTTCTTCAACGTCATGGGAGTGCCGTTGCTGGCGGGTCGTGATTTCACGCCGGAGGATCGCCGCGGCACGCCGGCCGATCCGGTTGAGCAGGTCGTGATCGTCAGCCAGAGCCTGGCCGAGCGGATCTTTCCCAATGGCGAGGCGCTCAATCACACGATCTGGTGGATCGATCCGTACTTCGGACCCAGGACGATCCCGCGCCGCATCGTCGGCATTGCTGGCGACGTCGATGACGAGCGCATCGCGCGCGGCCCGGTGATGGCGGTCTATCACCCGCTGGCGCAATTTGGGATGGCGGGCCGGCTATTCGTGCGCGCGTCCGGCGATCCCTATTCGCTGGTCAAACCGATCACACAGGTGGTGCAGGGCCTGTCGGCCAATCAGCCGGTCGAGCGCGCCGCGACGCTGGAAGATGTGCGCGCGGAAGTGCTCGCGCCCGACCGCCTCAATGCGTTCGTATTCACCGGCTTCGCGGGTGTTGCGCTGCTGATCGCGGTTGTCGGCGTCGCCGGCGTGCTGGCGTTCGGCGTCAGCGCGCGGCCCCGTGCGTTCGGCGTGCGGCTCGCAATCGGATCGACGCCGTACCTGCTGTTGATGAAGGTGCTCGAGGAAGGCGCGGTCATCGTCGGCGTCGGCATCATCGCCGGCACCGCGTTCGGGTATCTCTTCGCCGGCATCGCATCGAGCTACTTCCAGCAGCTGACGATGCCCGGCCTGGCGCCGCTGCTTGGCGCCGCCGCGGTGCTGATTGGCGCGGCGATTGGCGCGTCACTGATGCCTGCGGCACGAGCGTCACGCGTCGACATCCTGCAGGCGCTGCGATCCGAATAGAGCACCACCATGACACTCACGTTATTGATTCACGTTCTCGCCGGCGCGCTTGGCCTGCTGACCGGCTACATCGCGCTCGCGGTGACGAAAGGCGCGCCGCTGCACCGCAAGGCGGGGATGGTCTTCGTCTACGTGATGGTCACGATGTCGATCACCGGCGGCCTGGTCTCCGCGGGCCGAGGCGTGGCGCCGGCTATCAACATCCCTACGGCGCTGCTGGCGTTTTACCTGGTGATCACCGGCATGACGAGTGTCGGTTCACCGGCGGGTTGGTCGCGGCGCTTCGACGTCGCGGCGATGATGTTCGGCTTTGCCACGGCGTTCGTGTGCGCAATCTTCATCGTGGTCTCGCTTGCGCAGGGCGGCGCAGCTGCCGGCATGGCGTCTCCACTAGTAATGTTCGGCGGCGTTGCGCTCGCCGGGGCGATCGGCGACCGGCGCGTGATTCGTGACGGCGCGCTCAAAGGCGCTCCGCGACTGATGCGGCACCTGTGGCGCATGTGCGTCGCGCTGTTCGTGTCGTCGATCGCGTTCTATCTCGGTCCGGATCGCTTGCCCGAGGCGCTGCAGATTCCGGCATTGCGCGCCGCCGGCGTGCTGCTGCCGCTCACCGCGATCGCCTATTGGAAATGGCAGCTGCGCTCGAGGCGGCCGGTTCGTGAGCTCGTGCAGCTCGGTGCTCCAGAGGCCGTATAGCGATGGACTCGATCGTTTCACTCATTCGCCCGTTCCATATCCTCGCCGGCGGTCTCGCGATCGTCTTCGGCTTCATGGCGCTGTTCGCCGCAAAGGGCGGCAACATCCATCGCCGGCTCGGGATGTACTTCGTCTATGCGACGGTGGTGATGTCGCTCGGCGGCGCGTTGATGGCGCTCAGGCCCGACGGGAGCCCGACCAACGTGGTTGCCGGCCTGGCCACGTTCTACTTTGTCGTGACGGCGCTGTTGACGGTGCGCCGCAATCACACGGTGGGCGCGATTGATACGTTCGCGGCAGTCGCGGCGGCCGCGATCAGCATCCTGGGCATTCGCGCGGGCATGATGGGCAGGGGAGAGTCACCGGCCTTCGTGTTCGCATTCGTGATCTTCCTGGCCGCGATCGGCGACGTCCGGATGATCCGCGCCGGCGGCGTACACGGTCCCAAGCGAATCGCGCGCCACCTGTGGCGGATGTCCGTGGCGATGGTCGTCGCCTCGGGATCGTTCTTCCTCGGCCCGCCGGGGCGCGTCCCCGATATCATCAACATTCCCGCGCTGCTGCCGATTCCGGTCGTGACGCCGTTGCTCGTGATGGCGTATTGGATGTGGCGCGTGCGCGCCAGGAAAGCTATGGCGATATGAAACCGCTCCGTCTCTGGCCAGGCATTACCGTCGCGATCATCCAGTTACTGCTGATCGTCATCGCGCCGCTCGTCTCGGCGGACGGGACGATGATCGCGCTGCTCGGCGGCGCCATTTGCTCCCTGCTGCTCATCATCTGGTGGATGTTCTTCAGCCGGGCGCCGTGGCTCGACCGCGTTGCGGCGATGGGGCTCGTCGCTGCCGCCGTCTACGGAGCGAAGTTCACCGTGGATCTCTCGGTTGCCGGCGCCGGCCAGGGCTTCCTCGTGTACATCCTCGGCCTGCAACCGATGATGCTCGCCATCGTGGTATGGGCATATGTGACTCGCAACTCGGCGCCATCGACGCGTCGTCTCGCGCTCGTCGCAACAGTCTTGATCACACTCGTGCCGATCAATATCTGGCGCACATCGGGCATTGGTGGCGGCGGTGGCCTGAACGCCCACTGGCGGTGGACGCCGACGCCGGAAGAGCTGCTGCTTGCGCGTGGCGCCGAGGAGTTGAAGCCGTTGCCGCCGGCGCCCGAGCCGCCGGCCGCGGTTATCCCGACGCCGATCGAGAAGCTCGCGCCGACGCCAACGCCTGCCGCGCCAGTGGCAGCGAACGCTGCAGCGGCCGCACCTGCTCCCGCTCCGGTCGTTGACGATCGACCGGCGGAGTGGCCCGGCTTCCGCGGCCCGAATCGCGACAGCGTCGTTCGCGGCGTTCGCATCAACACCGACTGGAGCGCGTCGCCGCCGGTGCAGATGTGGCGTCGCCCGATCGGTCCCGGCTGGTCGTCGTTCTCGGTGCGCGGCGATCTGCTCTACACGCAGGAGCAGCGCGGCAACGAGGAAATCGTGTCGTGCTATCGCGTCTCGACGGGCGAGCCGGTGTGGCGCCACGCCGACCCCGTGCGCTTCTACGAATCGAACGGCGGCGCGGGTCCGCGCAGCACGCCGACGATCGACAAGGATCGCGTCTACTCGATGGGCGCGACCGGCATCCTGAACGCGCTCGATGCGCGCACCGGCAAGAAGATCTGGTCGCACGACACGTCGAAAGAAACGTCGCGCGAAGTGCCGTTCTGGGGCATCTCGAGCTCGCCGCTTGTCGTCGATGATGTGGTGATCGTCAGCGTCGGCGGCACGCTCGCCGGGTACGAGATCGCGACCGGCACGCAGCGCTGGACTGGCCCGTTACATGGCGGCAGCTACAGTTCGCCGCACCTGGTCACGATCGACGGCGTGACGCAGGTTGTGATCCTGAGTTCTCCCGGCGCGGTGAGCGTGAATCCCGCCGATGGCAAGTTGCTGTGGGACTACAAGTGGGAAGGCGGCGCGATCATCCAGCCCGCCGTCACCGAAGACGGCGACATCCTGATCAACGGGATGTCGGCGATGGGCGGCCTTGGCACGAAGCGCCTGACCATCAAGCACGACGCCAACGGCTGGACGCCTGAAGAGCGGTGGACGACGAACGGGATGAAGCCGTACTTCAACGACTACGTGATGCACAAAGGCCACGCCTACGGCTTCGACAACAACATCCTCGCGTGCATCGATCTCGCGGACGGCAAGCGCAAGTGGAAAGGCGGGCGCTACGGCAACGGACAGATGTTGCTGCTCGCCGATCAGGACCTGTTGCTCGTGACCTCGGAAGAGGGCGAGCTCGCACTGGTCAGCGCGACGACCGATCAATACAAGGAGATCGCGAAGATTCCACTCTTCGACGAGAAGACGTGGAACCACCCCGTGGTCGTCGGCAACGTGCTGCTGGTCAGGAACGGCGCGGAGATGGCGGCGTTCCGCCTCGGCACGGACTCGCGATCGAGCGTCGAGCGCTAATCGGTCCGGCTAAAGCCGGACCCTCACAGAAATCTGTGGGGTCCGCCTTCAGGCGGACCTTAGTTGGGATTCAGCTCTCTCACCGGCCGCACCTCGATGCTGCCGGCGCGCGCGGGAGGAATCCTCGCGGCGATCTCCAACGCTTCGTCGTGATTGGCGGCGTCGATCAGGTAGAAACCGGCGAGCTGCTCTTTGGTCTCCGCGAACGGCCCGTCGGTAATCGCGACGCGGCCGTTGCGGATACGCAGTGTCTTCGCGGTCTCGACGGGAAACAGCGGTTCGGCGGCGAGCAGCAGTCCCTTCTTCTTGAGGTCCTCGCCGCAGTTCATGCATTCGCGATCCGGGACGGCGGTGAACTTGTCGCCCTCGAGATACACCAGGCACAGATACTTCATGTGCTTTAGCTTACGTCACTCCAGAACGTAATCGATGAACAGCGGATCGATCGTGATGTGCTTCGCCGCCTTCTGCGACGTGCCCCAGTCCGTCCACTCTTTCTTCGTCGCCATGCCGACGAATTCCTTTTCAACCGTCTTGTCGACGCCGGCTGATGTCGGATCGGCGGCAAAGCCGATGTCCGATCGGACGACCCGGCCGTTGCATTTCTCCATCAGGCGGCGATACAACGGCCGCGCCGGCATCTTCCACGAACCCTGGGGATTACGCTTCAGCGCGACCGCGCGATCGACGGGAATGAACGCGGTCAGCTCCTTCGGCGACTCCATCATCTCGAGCCCCTTGCCCTTCGCGGTGGCGTTGTGACTGGAGTGATGACCCACCTTGTAGAACACGGTCCGTGAAAGGAGATCGGATGCCTTCACTGTGCCCGCATTGGCGCCGGTGACCTTGAACTTCAGCTTGTCGTCGTGCCACGACACCCAGCTGCCTTCCTGGGCATCGGCGGGGAAGAGCAGCACTTTGCCGTCGGCAATGCGTTCGATCGCCAGCACGAGGCTGGTGTTGTTGGTGGCGCTGTCGAGTTGCAGCGCGAGATCGGACGCGACGTTCAACCAGTCTTCGTTGATCTGCCGCCACTCGTCCTCTTCGAGGTAGTCGGCAAACATTGTCTTGGTCTCGGGCGAGCCCGCTTCGCGGCGGAAGCGCACGTCGAACGGCACGCTCGCCGCAAACGCATTCTTTTCTTCGCCATCGGCCGCGAACGCCTCGGCCGCTGGCTGGCCTGACGCGAACAGCGCCGCCGCAGAGCGCAGCGCATTCGCCAGCGAATACAGCTGCGAGCTGCCGTGCTCGCCAAGACTGTAGAGCGCGGTCTCGTCCTTCGGTGGTCCCAGCACGAAGAAGCGGAAGCCGGGCAGCCATGATTCTTCGATGACCTCGCCTGGAACCTTGTGCAGGGCATTGACGCCGGTGCCCTTGCGGATGAAATCCATCGCTTCATCCACGGTGGGACTGAACTTCGACGCGCCGATCGGCTTCGCCCCGTCGTCGTCGAAGAAACCGAGGATGCTGTCGATCGCCTCGCCGTTCTTCTTCGCCGCCGCCGAGGCCGACGGTGACTGCAGGGCGGCGGCCGCCTGTTTGAGCGCCACGCCCAGGTCGTTCTTGTATTTCACGATCTTCTTCGCCAGGTCATCCTTCGGATTTTCCGTCCACGCCATCCAGACACGATCGATCGTCATCTTCTTGAAGACCGCCATCTGGCTGCGGAAGCCGGAGACGTGATCGAGGTGTTCGTGCGTGGCAATGAGGAGATGCAGATGACCGTTAGGCCCCCCGGTCGTCGTCTTGATGTTCTCGACGACCTTCTCCAGCTTCACGCCCGTCGTCGTGGCGCCGAGCGTGCCGCAATCGATCAGCATGTGCTTCTCGTTGCCGCCGACGTCGAACGTGATCAGGAAACAGTCGCCGAGTCCCTGGCGGTACATCCGCACGCGGACGCGCGGACCGCTGCCGGCCGCCGGCTTCTTCGGCTTCTTCTTCTTTGCGGGCGCTTTCTTCTTGGCCATCTCAGCGCTCCATTCCACGGTGCAGCGAGGCAAAACTCTCAGCCGCTTCACCATCAAAGTATGTGGACCGCAGTGCGCTCATCGACAGCGCCGCGAACTGCTGCTGCCGTGCCTGGCGCGTCGTGCTCTTGACGTTCTTGCGGATGCAGTAGCGGATCTTGAGCTTGCGCAGGTCGCCGACCAGCGTGCAGCCGCCTTCGAACGGCATCAACGGGCTTCCCGGCATGGCCGGATCGGAAGGGATCGCGGTGTCCTGCGTGATGCCGATCAGCACGTTCGTGTCGATGTCCCCGTCCGGTGTCGGCCGCAGCGCGAACCGCGCGGTGTGCACTTCGAAGCTCCGCTTCGCATCGAGGCCGAGGAAGGCCGCGTCGTTCAACCCATCGGCATGCGTCGCGAAATGTTCCTTGAGGAATTCGTGCAGATCGCGTCGCAGCTCACGCTGCAAGTGGAAGACCCGCTCGCGGGGTTCCGTCGTGCCGCCGCTGTTCGAAAACAGGAAATCGCTGGCATACGGATGCAGCCGCTGCAGCGCGTCCTGCAAGGTCTGCGACGGCCGGATCTCATCGCTCTCCGGCGTGCGCCACAGCAGGCTATCGGGGCTGAGCGTCCTGAGATCGCGCGGGTAAATGCCGCGGCGGCGGAACGCTTCGACGAACGCGATCCGATAGTGCATGTCGTCATCGGGCACGCTATCGGTATCCGCGGTGATCACGGCGCGCAGGAATTCGCCAAAGGTGATGTCGACCGGCGGGCAGTAGTCGAGCGCGCGGATGCACATAGTCAGCACGTGCTGCGCCGCCTTGGCGGCTTCGGCCGCGAGGCGCCGGACCAGATCCGGATGCAGCGCAGCGCCGGCTTGCAGAATGCCGCTGCCCCCGCTCGCCAGTCGGACCAGGTCCGCCGTGCGCGTGCCGTAAATGCCGAGGAAGGCGTCGAACACCGCGGCGACGAGGATGCCTCCACGATCGTGACTCTCGAGCGTGTTGTCGTATTCGGCGGGATCAGGTTCGTGCGGCCGCCAATTGCCGTGTTCGTCCGTTTCGCCGATCGCGTAGCGAAGCGCGCCGTGCATGCCGCTGGCGCGGCCGAACTGGCCGGCCAGCTCGCCGAGCAGGCTCGCATGATTGCGCAGGTCGCCACGCGTGCTCGCAATCTGATGGTTGAGGATCTCGGGCAGCGTGAAATGCTGCATCAGCGCCACGATGTCGGCGAAGGCTTCATGAAACGCGCGGACGTCGGGGTTCGTCGGCTTCAGGAAGTTGCGATGCATGCCGTCGAGCAGCGCGTGCGTGGTTTCGTGCGCGACGATGTCGTGTGACAGGCAGGTGAAGACCATGCCGCCGGGCACGTGATCGGCGGGATCGTCCGCTTCCGCCTTGAAGTAGCCGAAGAGCAATCCGACTTTGACCGGCGAGTAATACGCATTCTGCTCGCGCAGCGCATGCGGATAGATCCGCAGGCGTTGCACGTAGACCGAATCGTTCTTCGGATGCAGGCCCGGCGGATTCCGGCGCGGGCTCCACAAGCTGCGCCGGCCGAGCGCGCGCTCGAAGTTCTTGATGGTCAGGCTCGCCACGGCATACGCCATCTGCTGATGGAATTGCGGCGTGCCCTCGCTCGGCGCCAGGCCATCCTGCGCGAGGATCGACGGATGATCGAGATCGACCGGCTCGTAGAAGCAGCCGCTGGCGGGATCGACGTCGATCACTTCGAGATATTCGCCGACGGGTCCAGGCTTCAAGCTTTCCCACGGCACCTTGAACGTGACCTGGCTGATCGGCGCCGTGTCCAGCTTCGTCGTCAGGCTGGGATCGATGCTGTAGCCGCGCAGTGCGCGGAACGCCGGACGTGCCGGAACAAACGGCTGCGGATTGGGCACCGCCGCCGGCAATTCCTTCTCGATCTCTTCCGCGGTTAGCGTGCTCGCCTTGCCTCGTTGACGAGGCACCGGCGCGCGGCGCGGCTTCGGCGTTGACGGCGCAAACGCCTCCCGCGCCGTGTTGGCGCGTGCCTTCAACTGCTTTGACGCTTCGGGATGTTCGATCACGGCCTCGAGGAATCGCCGGACCTCTGCGCCGGGCACCGCCTCCGCCGGAAGATCGGGATCGATGACCGCATCCTCGAGCGGATTCGGTGCGTCGTCGTTCGACCATCGATGCAGCAGCTGCGTGGCCTCGAGCAGGAGCATTTCATCCTGTGCCGGCGCGATGCCGATGCCGGTGAGGACGCGCAGCAACGGGAAGAACGCGCTGTCGGCCGCCGTCTTTCGGAGCGTCGCCGCGAGAGGCGGACTGAGCGCCAGCGCCGCGGATGCCTGGAGAATACCGTTGCCGAGTTTTTCGGGACTGCCGCCGTCGGCGTTCTTGTCGGCCTTGCTGAAGAGCGCGTGCCGCACGGCCTCGACGCACATCCAGCGCTCGGGATACTTCGTCGCGTTGAAGAGGTCGACGCCATGACGCTGCAGGTACAACGCCGCCGCCGCCGCGACTTGCGGCGTCGCGGATGACGTGCCCTGCCCGTCCATGTCGACGATGTTGCGGCAGCCGATCTTGGCCCAGCTGATGTTGGGCGTGAACGCCGACATCGCCGTGGCCATCTTGCTGGCCGGTCCCCAGTTGCCCTGCATCGTCTTGAACGGCAGGCCGTAGTACGGACGGCGATCCGCCATCACGCCGCACGCGGCGATCACGCGCTTGAAGCGAGCGGGATAAACGATCGATCGCGCGGGAAATGGAAATGCGCCCGCCGAAAAATTGTTGCCGGCCGCGGCGACGAACACGATGCCGGCCTCGTAGGCCATGTTGACCGCATCCGCCCATGCCGACGAGGCGATGCCGCCCATACTCATCGAGATCACGTGCACGCGCGTCTGTTCGCTCGCGCAGAGCTCGACGGCGTAGTTGATGCCCTTCGCGATGTTGCTGGTCAGCAGCTGGATGACGGACTTGCCGACGCGGACGGGAACGACTTCCGCATCCGGTGCGCCGCCGAGGAATTCGTTGAATTGATACTCACCGTCGGAGAACGTGAACAGGTTTCCAGCGAGGATGCTGAGAGTGCCCGTGCCGTGTCCGGGATTTCCTCCAGGAGTATTTGGATCGCGCGCGTCATTGGCGGGCTGATCGTCGACGAAGTTGCGCTGGAGACTGGTCTTGAGTAAGCGCGGCAGGGTCGAGTGGTTCTCGTCGTATCCGGTATCGAGGTGCGCGATGCGGATCGTCGAGCCCTGTCCGGCATCGTTGCGCGCCTTGCGCAGCTGCGCCTTATCGTCCTCGAGTTGCCATGCGAATTTCGGCGCGTGAGGCAGCTGATTGCGCTGGTCTTCGAAGTCGCAGGCCGCGGCGGCGCCCAGTCCCGAATCCTTCCGGCCGGACGGCCACGATTGAATGAAGTCGGGCTCGATCAGGACGGCCTCGCCGCCCTTGAGCGCGACGCCGCCGGCGGAATTCAGCGCGTGGGCGAGCTCCCACGCATTTGGCGTGTCGGCGGCGGCCACCGGCCGGGCGACGTGCCAGGTGTAGTCGACGGTGGCCTTCTTGATTCCGACGTCTGTTCCGGCGCCGACCGAACCGGTTCGCACATCGAAGAGGGGTTCGAGCTCGAATCGCGCGCCGAGCGCGCGCACGCCAGCTCGACCGGCGCGCAGGCCGACGTTGGAGCCAGCCGGGAGGCGTACAAGGAATCCAGCTGCTTTCGGAGGTGCCATGGTGACTGTTATAGACTGCCGCCGCTGCCGGATTTCTCAACCATTGCGCGGTTTCTTTTTGGTTTTTTTTCTTGACCCGTGGTTTCGCGGTTTCGCTTTCTTCACCGGCTCGTATTCGTACGCTTCCCGCAACCAATCCGTCATCGGCGCCTCGACCTCGTCGCGATGACGAACCTGGATGATGTGGGCGCGTTTCGTTTTTGACGATGCCACGACTTTCTTGATCCGCGCCGACTTCACGGCGCGGCCGAGGAAGATCACGACTTCGAGGAAGTTGCGCTTGGGCCGCACGAAGAAGAAGCACGACTTGCGCGCGAACATGATCGAGCTGTGCGACGCGTAGATGCGTTGCTCGCCGAACTCCACCGCGGTTTCGCGAATGCGCGCGTAGGCGTCCTGGAGATCACCGGAGAGATCTTTCGTCAGTGCCGCCTCGGTAGTGGTCCAGCAATCGTGCGCTTCGTCCTTTTCCACCCACTGCTTGCAGTGGTAGCACTCGTGTGCCTTCATCGTGTCAGTCGCGGCGATCCTGAGTTGATGGCGTTCGCCCCAGCGACTTCGCCAGGAATTCCGCGGCCTCACTAACCGAGTGGCTGTCCAGATACAGCATCGCGGTGTCCTTCGGAATCTGATCGACGATCCGGAATGGTTGATACTCGGCAAACGCCAGCTTTGACTCCTCGGCGTTCATTGCCGCGGCCGCCGCATCGTTCGTGGGCGCCGCCCCGCTTCGTGCGAGCTTGACCATCGACGCCTGCTGTGCCGCGGCTGGCGCGAACGCGCGGCGTTCCACACCCTTGCCATCCTGCCACGGCTCGATCGCGACACCGGCTTTGACCCGTGCATCATTCGCCGCGATGGCCACGACATGCGCGCCCGAAAGTCCGATGCCCAGCACGCCGACGCGGGACGCATCGACACCAGGCTCGCCCTGGACAAACGTGATGGCATTGCGGATGTCAATCACCTGCGCCTCGGGAATGATTCGCCTGCGGCGCAGCCGGACCCTTGCCGTGTGCTGCGAGAATCGCAGTCGATCGTCCCATCGAATCGCCTCGCTCATGTAAATGAACGCGCCGCTCCTGCCCCAGCCGCGATAGTCGATCGCCATGGCCACCAGCCCGCGCTGAGCCGCCGCGGCCGCGTGTGCTTCAACAGTGGTGGCGGTTTGTCCGGTATTCGGCGCCACGATCACCGCCGCGGCGTTGCTGCCGGCGGAAAAGCCGGAGGGCAGGAACAGCTTGCCGTGTGACTTCACGCCTTCGCTGAAGAACATTACGTTTCGCGTGGTCACACCGGCGGGCAGCTCCGGCGAAGCCTTCGGACTTGGCCCTCCGGGGCTGCTGAGGTAAACCGGGGCGTCGCCGGCGACCTTGGCCGCTGGCGACAAATACTTCAGGAACCAATCCGCGGCGAGATTCGATCCAATCTCGAACCCGGCGTTCGAGTACGCCTGGAAGTGCGAAAGACCAGGGAACACGATCGCCTGCGACGGCACGCCGTGGCCTGAAAGGAACTTCGCCGCCTCGAGCGCGCCCGCCGCGCCTTGCGTCAGTTCATCTTTTTCGGCGGGCAGGAATAGCACCGCGGTCGTCGGACGAATCTGATCGAGCGTCTGGCCCGCCCGCACGTCGCGATTACGCTGGTTCGACCATTGATCGATCTTGCTCTTGAACGAGAAGCCGCCATCGACTTCGGCGCCTTGCCCTTCGCGCACGCGCTGGATCGCGTCCTTCTGAAAATTTGCGCCCATCGCTACCGCCGCGCGCGGCGCCGGACGCGGCGTCGCGACCTGCGAGACCACGGCTTTCACTCGCGCATCGACCGCGGCGACCGCGATCACGACCGATCCTCCGTTGCTCGATCCCCAGATGCCGATCTTGTCGGGATCGACGCCAGGCTCGCCTTGCAGGAACGACACCGCGGCGCGGAAGTCGGCCACCTCGTGAACGTTGTTGAGATTCGTCCGCTTGAGAAGAATGCGCGCGTCCTTTTCGGTGACCGCGTGCAGGTCGGTCGTGGTGTCGGTGTCGAGCAGACGGATGTCGTCCGAGCCGCTGCTGCTGAAGCCGTAGCTCTGATAGTCGATCGCCATCGCCACCAGCCCGCGCTCGGCGAAGCGCGCCGCGAATTTCTCGATGCCGATCGACAGCGCGTTGATGCCGTGCCCGACCACCACGGCCGGCAGCTTGCCGGTGGTCGTGAATCCCTTCGGCAGGAACAGCTTTCCGTACAGCGCGGTGCCGCCGTCAACGTAGAACGTCACCTGGCGCGTCCGCACGCCGTCCGGCAGCTGGTAGTCCCAGTCTCGAGGCTGCGTGCCGCCTTCGCGTTTCTGATCGGGATCGCTAATCTGTTTCTCGAGCGCGGCCTTGTTCTTCTCGATGATGCCGGTGTCGATTTGCGCGAGGGCCATTCCAGGCGCACACAGGACGAATCCAAGGAACGCAATGTGCCGAGTCATGGAGGCGCAGTGTATCCTACCGGGCGATGTTCAAGACCCTGACGCTGGCGGCGGCCGTTGCGGCCGTGCTTTCCTTCGCGGAGCAGTCGCCGGTCTCGGGACAATGGGCCTATTACTCCGGCGATAACGCCTCGACCAAATATTCACCGCTCGACCAGATCAACAAGTCCAACGTCGCATCGCTGAAGATTGCCTGGCGCCGGCCGCAGATCGATCCGGCGCTGCTGAAAGGCGCGACGGTTCGCATCTTCAACAACTTCCGATCGACGCCGATCATGGCCGGTGGCGTGCTGTATGCGTCGAACGCGGTCGGTCTCGCGGAGGCGTTCGATCCGGAAACGGGGAAAACGCTCTGGGTGCAGAGCGCCGCCGCTGACGACCTTCGCGGCACCGCCAATCGTGGCGTGGCCTATTGGGGCGAAGGCGCCGACGCCCGCATCATCACGTTCCGCGGTCCGTATCTCTTCGCGCTCAATCCGAAAACCGGCGAGCCCATTCCGACGTTCGGCAAGAACGGCGTCGTCGATCTCGCGGCTGATGTCGGTCCGCGCAGCACCGGCTATCGCTGGAACTCCGTTCCGCTGATCGCCCGAGACGTGATCGTCATGGGATCGGCGATGGTCGATCAGGATTCGGCGACAAAAATCGAGGGTGATCCCGGCGACGTGCGCGCCTATGACGTACGCACCGGCAAGCTGCGCTGGACCTTCCACGTCGTTCCGAAAGCAGATGATGCGGAGGCGCTGAAGACGTGGATCGGCGATTCGTGGCAATACACCGGCGCCGGCAACGTCTGGTCGTTGATGAGTGCAGACGATGAGCTCGGCTACGTGTACCTGCCGACGACCAGCGTCACCAACGACATGTACGGCGGCGCGCGTCTCGGCGACAACTTGTACAGCACCTCGATCGTGTGTCTCGATGCCACAACCGGCAAGCGCGTCTGGCACTACCAGACCGTGCATCACGATCTCTTCGACTACGACAACCCGGCGGCGCCGATCCTCGCGGACATCACCGTCGATGGAAAGAGGATCAAGGCCGTCGTCCAGATCACGAAGCAGTCGTGGGCCTACGTGCTCGATCGCGTCACCGGCAAGCCGGTGTGGCCGATTGTCGAAAAGCCGGTGCCGCCGTCAACCGTTCCCGGCGAGAAGGCATCGCTGACGCAGCCGATGCCGTCGAAGCCGCCGGCGTTCGATCGCCAGGGCATCACCGAAGACGATCTGATCGACTTCACGCCGGAGCTGCGCGCCGAAGCGCTCGCGATCTTCAGGAAGTATCGGACGGGTCCGGTATTCACGCCGCCGTCGGTCGCCGGAGACGGGCCAAACGATCTCAAGGGCACGATCGAGATGCCGGGCTCGGTCGGCGGCGCCGACTGGACGGGCGCGGCGTTCGATCCGGAGACCGGCATGCTCTACGTGCCGTCGATGACGAATCCATTCGTCGCCAATTTGATCCCCGGTGATCCGACAAAAACGAATCTTCGTTACGTCGCGTCGACGCGCGAGCTGCTGCAGGGCCCGCGCGGTCTGCCGCTGGTGAAGCCGCCGTACGGCCGCATCACGGCGCTCGATCTGAATCGCGGCGAGCTGAAGTGGACGATCGCGAATGGCGACGGGCCGCGCTTTCATCCCGAGCTGAAGGCGCTCAACCTGCCACCGCTCGGGCAGTCCGTGCGCGCCGCGCCGCTCGTCACGAAGACGTTGCTGTTCGTGACGGAAGGGGATCAGATCAACACCCGCACGCCGCCGAACGGCGGCGGCAAGAAGATCCGCGCGTACGACAAGGCGACCGGCCAGGTGCTATGGGAAACCCAGCTCGAAGCCGGCAGTACCGGCACGCTGATGACGTATCTCCACAAAGGTAAGCAGTACCTTGTCGTCGCAATCGGCGGAGTACAGCATCCGGCAGAGTTTGTCGCCTTTAGCCTTCAATAGCGCTCCGATCTGTCTCCCGCAGGCTGCAAAAACGTTGGTCTGTTTCTTGCCTTAGCAATGGGCGGAGGCAAGACAATGCGTACGGCAGCACTGAGTTTGATTCTGCTTGCGTTGATGGCCGGTTCGTCGGAGGCGCAGGGCAATGGGCGCCGCGGCCGCAACCAGGGCATCCCGCCAGGGCAGATGCCGCCCACCGGCATGTGCCGCGTGTGGTACGACAACCTTCCCCCGGGAAGGCAGCCGCGCGCGACGAGTTGCGATCAGGCCGAGCGGCTCGCGTCGCGCGATCAGAACGCTCGCGTGATCTACGGCGACGACCAATACGGATCGACCAACCGCGACCAGCGGTATCGCGACCGCACGAACGGCGGCGTCTACAACGGCGGCGTCTACCAGACGTACCCGAACGATCGCACCTACGGGAACACTAACACGTATCCGAACAGCAATGGCCGCTACGGCAACAACAGCGTGCCGTACGACAACGGCTATCGCGATGGTCTCGAGAAGGGCCGCGAGGACGCAGGCGATCGCGACTCATACGATCCGGTGCGTCACAGCTGGTATCGCTCGGGCGATCGCGGCTACAACAGCCGGTACGGCACGCGCGAGACCTACAAGCTCACGTATCGTGACGGCTTCGAGGCTGGTTACGATCAGGCTTATCAATCGTCGAGAGGGTACGGAGCCACCAGCCGCGGCGTTACCATTCCGCGCTACTGACCCCGCACCTCGGTTGATTACACGGCGACGTTGGCTTACTGAGCCGGCGTCGCCGTTATTGTTTCTGCGATCGCCGCAAACGCGGTCTTCCACAACGCGCGATACGGCTCGACGGCTTCCGGCCCGGGCAGTGTTTGCTGCGCGACGATCGACGTCTTGCCAGGCCCCTTCGGATACAGGTTGAACTGCACTGTCATCCCGTCCCACTTGAATCGATAGCGCGCCTCGCCGTTGGGCTTCATGACGAATCCCTTCGACTTCGGATCCTTGAGTCCCGCTTCGAGCGCCTTCACGAGCACCGCATCGGCCTTTCCGCTCCAACGCTTGCGCTGTTTCGAATCGCTCAACGCCTTCACCAGCGCCGGCGTCGTCGCGGCGATCACCTTCGACACGGAAACTTCGAACGAGCCGTCGCACTTCTGGTTCATCACGCGCTTGCCGCGCGCGCGTTCGTAGGCGACGACGATGCCCTGGCAGTACCAGCCCGGGACTTCGTACTTCTCGTACAAATGTTTCGTGAGCGCGGTGTGGCCTTTCTCGACGCCGCCAAAGCGATCCATCACGTCAAACCAATACGCGAGGTCGTGGCCGGTCTTTTCGATCGTCTTCGCGTCGGAGAGCCCGCCCTTCGCCTGCGCGGCGGCGGGGACTTTCTTCGCGCGTAGAGGCGGGTCTTCAGACCCGCCTGCGGCAGGTTGATTCAGCTCGCGAAGAATGTGTCGGCGAGCAGTGGTGTAGCGTTCGCCGGTTTTCGCGGCGCGGGCGCGAATGACTTCCTTGAGAGCTCGGGCACGAGTCATGACGGATCCTTCTCATGGCCACACGACCCCCAGCCCCCGCCTGTCAGTCGCACGACCGGAAGAACCCACGTTAGGAAGCCCGAGGATGTGAACCCCTTTGCCCCGATGAACAGCCCCGCGGAGGAGGGCCAGGTCGAGGTGAGGCGCCAGGCCAGCGCCGCCACAGATTAGACACAGATTCGACGCCGATTGCAACCTGGGCGGCCGCCTCAGCGAACGTTGAACATCAACTCGATCGTGACGAGGACCGGCACGGGTGTGCCATTGAGGAGGCCCGGCCGGAACCGCCAGCGTTTCGCGGCGGCGATCGCTTCCTCATCGAGGCCGAAGCGGCGATCGAGCGAGCGCACCACGCGCGCGTCGCCGACGGTGCCGTCGGGCAGGACGACGCACTCGATCATGGCGACGCCTTGTATTCGTGCCCGCATCGCGTCGACGGTGTATTTCGGAGTCGCGCGCAGGATCGGAACCGGCAGTGTCACGCCGGGCGCACCGGTAACGGCGCCCTCTCCAAAGCCGGGTGAGTCTCTTCCGGGCGAGGTCCCCGGTCCTGTCTCGCCGGGACCCAATGACGTTCCGACGCCGTCGATCACGCCGACGAGTGTCTGCGTGGCGTCTCCGAAGGGTTTGGCGGGAATCGTCGACGCTTCTTCGGGTGGCTCGATCGTGGAATCAGTCGACGGTTGTTGGGGCGCGGTCGCCGGAACGCTGATCGGATCGGTTCCGATCGCCTGGGCGCGCCGCGGCGGCACAATCGATCGCTCTCCGCCCTGGTCGCGGCCGTCGCCGACCTTGTCGTGAGGAATAAAGATCACGTGTTGGGGCATAAACGACACAGTGTCTTCATCACGCACCGGCCCCTGTGAAGTCATGCGCATCGCGGCGATTAGCGTCAGGAAAGCCGCAGCATGTAGTGTCGCCGATGCCGCCGCACTCAATCCCCGGTGGTCTGACGCGTCATGATCGAGATGGGGGCGGTCGATCAGGTTCATCGCCATGATGTTTGGACATCGCAACGCCCTTCGTGGTCTGGATCTAAGCTCTATCAAGGGTGCCCGTGATCATCGCCTCGGAGCCGCAACTGTTCGTCTCGGATATCGAAGCTGCGAACGCGTTCTACGTCGGCAAGCTGGGATTCGAGGTGGTGTTGTCCTACGGGGAGCCGCCGTTCTGGGCTCAGGTCGCGCGCGACGGCGGCCGTCTGAATCTGCGCAGCGTTGAGATGCCGGTGTTCGACAGCGGCTTTCGTTCCAGGGAACCTGATGCCGTGTCCGCGACACTCACGGTCGACGAAGCCGAGCCGCTCTTCCGCGAATTTCAGAAAGCAGGCGTCGCGTTTCGCCAGACATTGAGAACCGAGCCGTGGGGCGCGCGCACCTTCATCGTCGAGGACCCGGACGGCAACCTGATCGCCTTCGCAGGCAGTTAGCTATCCACGGATTGCACGGATTTCACGGACGGCCGTTGCTCGCGGGCCGGCCTTCGGCCGGCCCTCCGTCACCACCGAAGTACCGCGGGAATGAGTCTTCTGGATTCTGCGGACTCATTCCCGCGGTACTTCGATGGTGACGCGGCGCGTAGCGCCGCCGCGAGCAACGCTGTCTTTGAGCGCGCAATTTAATCCGTGTAATCCGCGTAATCCGTGGACGAATAATCGGTGAACTAACCGGTGGATCAGATCGTCAGCCGCTCGACGCGTCCGGTGAGATTGACGTCACCGATCGACACGTACAGTTCCCGATCGTTTATCGACACGCCAAATGCCATCCGGCGATCGAGTCGTGACACGAGTTGCGCGATCAGCGTCCGATCGATCGCGTAGAGCTCGAGCGCATCGGCGCGATGGATGCCGGCGGCGGCCAGCCCCTTCAACCATTGCGCGCCCTCCTTGTGGCAATAGACCGCGACGCGGGCGCCGCTTTTCGATGCCTTGTGCAGGCGCGCCGAATCCGGCGTGCCGATCTCGATCCAGCTCGTGGTCTTGCCGGTCGGGTCGCGCACTGAGATCATCGGCTCTTCGCGCTCCGAGACACCGCGCGAGAACTCGATGCCCTCTGTGTACTCGAGCAAATAGGCCAGAACCCGCGCGATCAGATACTCGGCTGACTCGGACGGATGCTGCGCCACCCGGAGCGCGACCGTTTCGTAGACGCCGCGGTCGGAGTCTGACAAGTCGATGTCAAAGTTGTAGATTGTTGCGGTGAGCGCCATGAAGACATCCCGCCTTCGCGGAAGACCGCTTCGGCGGGGCAAGCCTAGTTTACTTGTTGCCGCACTCGCGATTCTGGTTTCCGCAGGTTCTGCGGCCGCGCAGACCGCGGCGCCGCCGGATCGCTTCTTCGACTCGAACGGCGTGCAGATTCGCTTCGTGGAGCAGGGGGCCGGGCCGGCGGTGATCCTCCTGCATGGCTACACCGGCACGCTCGATCGGCATTTCGTCGCCAACGGCGTGCTGGCGAACATCGCGAAGGATCACCGCGCGATCGCGATGGACCTGCGCGGGCACGGCAAGAGCGGCAAGCCGCACGATCCGAAAGCCTACGGCGACGAGCTCGCCAGGGACGTCATCCGGCTGCTCGATCACCTCAAGATCCAGCGCGCCCACATCGTCGGCTACTCGCTCGGCGCGATTCTCGCCGGCCGCCTCGTCGAGACCCATCCCGATCGCCTGATGAGCGTGGCGTTCATCGGCCATCACCCGGATCGTGAGATCAGCGCCGGCGACGCAAAGATGGTCGAGGACTCAATCAAGGAGCTCGAAGGCGATCTGCCGTTTCGCTCGCTCGCGGTCGCGGTCCAGCCGACCGGTACGCCGCTGCCATCGGACGATGGGCTGCGCAAGTTAGTGGCGCCGCTTGTGGCGGCGAATGACGTGAAGGCGCTGGCGGCGATGTGGCGCGGCGGCGCGTTCCTGCTCACGACCGACAAGGCGCTCAAGGCGGCGCGCTTCCCGATGATCGAGATCATCGGCACGCTCGATCCAGCGGTGTCGGAAGTTGAGCCGCTGCGCAAGGCGCACCCGCAGATCAAGATACTGGTGCTGGAAGGCGCGACCCACGGCGGGGAGCAGGGTGTGCTGCGGCGACCGGAGACGATGAAGGCATTGCAGGAGCTCTGGTCGAGCGCCCGCTGACGGCTATTCTTCCAGGTCCTCGAAGAACAGCTGGTCGAGCGCCTGCTTGCGAACTTCCCAGGCCAGGAATTCGCCTTCGCCGATGTAGTAGCGGCAATCGCCGTTCGCGTTGATGCCGACGACCGCGGTCATCTTGACGTCGACGCCATCGCCGAGGATGGTGATGCGCGGTCCTTCCAGCTGGAAGGTGACGAACGCGCCGGTCTCTGACGAGCCGGCGAGCCTGATGACCTCGAAGCCATCCTCAACTTCATGCAACTCGAATCGCCAGTGATCGGTTCGACCGAACGCCGCGCCGTTACGACGATCGACATCCGCCTTGGTTCCATCCTGGAGTTTCTGAAACATCAGGGCTGCGCTGCACCCGGCCTGCGCCGTGACCCAGTCGAAGTCGTCCTTGCCGCTGCCGTCCGCCATCTGTCTTAGAACCTCCGCAGATATGATGCCTTGAAGAAGAATCCCCGGTTCGTCGCTCGATACTTCTCCTCGAGACGGACCGGGCTGTTCGCGTCGTTCGCGAACGGGCTCGACGGACCGCGCTCGTACAGTGATCCATAGCCGGCATGAACCACGGTGCCCGGCACGAACTCATACGATGCCAGGAAATCCGTCAGCACGCGATGCGCATCGCTGTCGTAATTCGCGATGAAGCGCACCAGGAAGTGCTTGTCGAACTGATAGGTCGTCTTCGAATTGAGGACCGTGACGTCGTAGATCCGCTCGCCGGTCGACTCGCGATCGAGCCGGCTCACGTTGCCTTCGACACTCTGCGTGATGTGCTGGTTCGGCTGCAACTCGAAGCCGAAGAAGCTGAACAGCGATCGCCCCTGGAACGGATCGACATCGTCGTAATAGATGCCAGGCCCGATGCCGCCGCCGCCGAACAGGCTGAGCCACCGCACCACTTGCATATTGGCAAACATGAAGACGTCGTTGCCGATCGTGAATTCTTGGCCTTTCCACGCCTCCTTGCCGCGCGACACCTCGATGTTGAAGTTGCCCTGGCGCGTGAAGTTGAAGCGGACGCCGGTGTTGAAGAAATTCTCGTCGCCGTCCTGTACCCGGTCGTGGCCGGCCTTCGCGAACACGAACGGGCTGATTCGCTGGATCCAGAAATTTTGGCCGCTTCGCGGATAAAAGTTGACCTGGCCGTAGGACCAGGCGCTGGTGAAGCCGGTCCGGAAGTAGAACGCCGTGTCCATGTGAAAATCGCGATCGTAATGCTCGGCCTGCACGGTGGACTCAAAGCGCCGCGTCTCGAACTGGTAGGTCAACTGCGCGGCGTTGCCTTTCGTGTCGCTCGTGCCGTCCGTCGTTCGTGTCGTCAGGAACATCCCGGCCATCATCTGCGGCGACGACGGCTTCACGATAAAGTCGCCGCCCGCCGCGAAGTTGTTCCGGCCCGCGTGACTCGTTTGCGTGACGATCCCGCCGACGTAGTCGGCGCGTCGCAACGCATACGTCGCGCGGCCGATCGTGAACAGCTTGTTGCGATCGCCGTATTCATCGCCGCGGTCGCCGACGTCGCCCGGGTGATCGTCGAGCGCGTTCAGGACGCCAAAGGTGGTCTTGCCGACCGTGCCCGTCAGCTTGTCGCCGAAGATCGGATCGATGATGCGGCGGGTGTGGACCGCTGTGCGCATGTTGTTGCCGCGCGCGATGTTGAAGAGGCCCATGCCTTCCATGAAGAACGGCCGCTTCTCGGAAAAGAAGTTCGGGAATCGCTGATTGACCGTGATCTGGAAGGCATCGCTTTCGACCTGGCTGAAGTCGGGATTGACCGTGGCGTCGAGGGTCACGCCCGACGTAATGCCGAACTTGCCGCTGGCGCCGAAATGCGTGTCGTTATCGGCCGCGCCCCACGCCGGCGCCGACGACTCGCGCTCCTGCCGCACGCCGTAGGTCACGCTCGGCAGCACTTCAACAAGACGGCGCGGCTTCAGGTTGCTGAAGGTAATGTGCGACGGCCGATCGAACACCCACTGGCCCGGCAACATCTCCGGCCACGCGTACGACACGCCGGTGCGGCTGATCTTGCGGAAGAACACCAGGCCCATGCGCACCGTGTCGCCGCCCTTGAAGCGCAGCGTCTGCAGCGGCACCTGGATCTCGACGACGTAGCCGTCGCTCGTCGTGTTCGCGACGCTGTACCACACGACGTCCGCATCGAATTGCTCGCCGGATGAAGAGGTGTTGATCGCGTCCATCTGGCTGCCGCTCGGATTCGAGAAGAGGTGATACGCCGACTGGCCGGTGCCCGCCGAATCAAGGCTCATCGCGATCCAGTCGTCGCTGAACGAGCTGTCGCGTCGGCTGACGTTGGTGCGGATCTTGTCGGGCTCGTTGTCGAAGCAGTGGAAGGCCAGGTAGACGTTGCGATCGTCGTAGCCGATGCGGACTTCGGTGCGGAAATTCTCCGGCATCTTGTCGCCGCGGACCGGCTGGTACGACACCCACTGATCCGCCGTCATCGTCAACGGCGCGATCTTCCAGGCTTCGTCGTCGAGGATGCCGTCGATCTTCGGCGGCTGGGAGAGGCGCGAGACGGGAATATCGTCCGCGGTCTGGGCGGCCGCCGCCGCGGCCAGCGACAGGGCAAGCAGGGTGATGGCGAGGATTCTCATCATGGCTTCAACGGCCCGAGCGGACTGGGCGCGCATTTGCTTTCGATGGAATAGACACCGCCGGCGATCTTCCAGCCTTCCTCGGTCTTGATGAAGTCGAACTGGTCGACGCCGCAGTGGCTGTACTTGCCATCCAGCCAGAAGTCGTACGGCGCCCACAGGGTGGCGATCAGGCCGTTGACCTTTACTTCCGGATTCCAGATCCGCTCGCGCATCTTCTGTTTAGACGCTTGAAGGTCGGCGAAATATTCCTCGTTGGAAAAAGCGCGCACATCCGGCTTGCCGTCGCGCATGCGCATGGCGTGAAACCGCCCTTGCGGCTGAAGGATCCGGCGCGCGCCCTCGACGTCTTTCGCGGCCATCGTGTCGAAGAACATCTGCATCGTCTTCAGCACCGCCTCATGCTCGGCAATGGACGATTGCGAGCGCGCAGGTGCAGAGGTGACGAGCACAATCATGACGACCACGACAGCGCGCATCGACGGAGCATAACGCATACTGAAAGGCAGGTCGTTCGTGCCACAGTTGCTCCCACCGCTACGTGATCGCGTCAAGCCTGGAGTGCGCGTGCTCTTCGTCGGCATCAATCCGGGCATCCGCTCCTCCCTGACCGGCCATCACTTCGCCGGCTTCTCGAATCGCTTCTGGACGCTGCTGTTCGAATCGGGGCTGGTCCCCGAGCGCATCACGTATTCAGACGACGATCGGCTGCCGGAGTTTGGCTACGGCATCACCAACATCGTGCCGCGGCCGACGCCGGGCATCGACACGATCGAGCGGCACGAATACCCCACGGGCCGGTTGCGGCTGCGGCGCAAGATTCTGCGCTACCGCCCGCCGATTGTTGCCATGGTCGGCGTGACGGTGTTTCGCGCGATGTTTCCCGAGCGCAAAGGCGCGGTGACGCTCGGGCCACAGAAGGAACGGATCGGCGACACCGAAGTGTTCGTGCTGCCGAATCCCAGCGGGCGCAACGCGAACTTCAGTTATGCGGAGATGCTCGCGGCGTTTCGATCGTTGAAACGCCGCGTGGTGTCGAAGTCGAAGCTCACTGGGGCGAAATCGTCGTGAGCTTGCTGATGTCGCAGCCCGAACGCAGCTTGATGTCCTTCGGCGACACGTTGCCCATGTAGCAACCGGGGATCACATAAATAACTCTGGTCGCTGCGGGTGCCTGGGGGGCCTCAGGTGCCTGG
>Ga0193741_1000067_pt1 | contig 23491 bp, 21 predicted proteins | sample L2s2metaG_FD_143059 | JGI IMG/M metagenome (GOLD analysis project Ga0193741, IMG submission 143059) | Soil microbial communities from a riparian zone of the East river system, Colorado, United States - L2s2 | ecosystem: Environmental > Terrestrial > Soil > Riparian zone | place: USA: East River...
CGCATCGGACGTCAACTTCGCTGCCGCTCGGAATCTCGAGGGCGATCCGGCCCTGGCTGGTGCTTGTGCGGTTGTCGCGAATCCTGCCGTCGTCGCGCGTGGTCCGGTCGTACACGCTGGAGGACGCGCGGGCGTTGCGCTGCAGGTATCGATCGACGCGATCGTTCAAGCGCATCCGTTCGGTGCGCGTCACCGCCTGGCCGAGGCGCTGCTTCACCCGCAGGTAGCCAAGCTCGTCGCGAATGTCGCTGATCTCCTGGCGATCAGCGCTTACCGGGTTCCGGTCGTAGGCCGCTTGTGCGTCTTCGACCTTCCGCTCCAGCGTCGGCATGTCGATCGCCACCTGCGCGAAAGCCACGTTCGATGCGAGCAGGACGGCGCCTAACGTCAATCCGAATTTCATCTTTCACCCCCAAGAACGCCGAAGCTCGCGTGACGCTGCGAGCTAGGCGGCCACCTAGTCATTGAGCAAGTGTTATGCCGGGGAAAATGCCACGTAAACGAGCTCGGCCGCAGGATCCACCTCGTCCGTCTACCATTTCTGTGAAGCGGATCGCCCATAGAGGACGGAAACAGACGGCGCAGTTTTTGAAAAGGAACCGTGTGAGGATACGACTATGAAATTGCTGAGCCGCCTGGTGCTCGTCATCACGCTGACCGCGACGAGCGTGGTCGCGCAGACCAAGGTGACGCCACCGAAGAACAAATACACGCCCCAGCAGGACGTGGAGATCGGCCGCGAGGCCGCTGCTGAGGTGCGCAAGGAATACCCGGTGATCAACGATTCACAGATCAGCGGCTATCTCGAGCGTCTCGGCGATCGGCTCGTCGAAGCCGCGCCGCGCGAGCTGAACAACCCGGTGTTCCAGTATTCGTTCTCACCGGTCAATCTCAAGGACATCAACGCGTTCGCGCTGCCCGGCGGCCCGATGTTCGTCAACCGCGGCATGATCGAAGCGGCCTCTTCGGAAGGCGAAGTGGCTGGCGTGATGGCGCACGAGCTCGCGCACGTGCTGCTGCGTCACGGCACCGCGAACGCCACCAAGGCGCAGGGCTTCCAGATCGGCGCGCTCGCCGGAGCGATCGCCGGGGCGGTGATCGGTGGCGGCTGGGGCCAGATCATTCAACAAGGCTCGCAGTTCGGCCTCGGCACGTGGCTGATGAAATACAGCCGCGAGTACGAGCGTCAGGCCGATCTTGTCGGCGCGCAGATCATGGCGCGCGCCGGATACGATCCGCGCGAGCTCGCGCGCATGTTCGAGACGATCCAGAAGCAGGGCGGCAACGGCGGACCCGAGTGGTTGAGCAGCCATCCGAATCCCGGCAACCGCACGCAATACATCGCGCAGGAAGCGGCGCAGCTGCGCATCGCTCCGCGTCCGAGCGAAGCGGGATTCCAGCAGGCGAAGCAGCGCTTCGCGTCGATGCCCCCCGCGCGGTCGATGGCGGAGCTCGAGCGCAGCGGCGGCATGGGCGGCGGCGGCCGCGACCGATCGGACGGCGGCACTTCAGTGGGACGCGTCGGTGAAGCGGTGCCTGCGCCGTCGCGCCAGTATCGAACCGTCCAGGGCGGACAGCTGTTCACGTTGAGCGTGCCGTCGAACTGGCAGCCAGTGACGTCGAACAACTCGATCAAGTACGTGCCGCAGAACGCGTATGGCGACTATCGCGGCGAGACGACGCTGACGCACGGCGTCGAGGTTGGCGTGGCGCGCGCCTCATCGCGTGATCTCGCTCAGGCGACGCAGACGCTGATCGACAGCTTCGTGCGCGGTAACGACGGTATGCGCCAGGTCAGCGCCGAGGAGTCGTTCCGGATGTCGGGCCGCAACGCGATCGTCACGCCGCTGGTGGGTCGCTCGGCGCTTGGCGGCAATGAGCGTGTCGACGTGCACACGACGATGCTGAACAACGGCGACTTGTTCTATCTGCTGACGGTGATTCCTGAACGTGAGGGTGGGACGTACAGTCAGGCATTCGATCGCGTCGTCAATTCAGTTCGCATCAACGACCGCTAGAAATGAAAAGGGCCTCGAGGTTTATGACCCCGAGGCCCTGATCCCTGATCCCTGATCCCTGATCCCTGATCCCTGATCCCTGATCCCTGATCCCTGATCCCTGATCCCTGATCAGTTGCTCGCCGAAGTGTTCATCGTCAGCGACAGGATATCCGCCCTCGCTTCACCTTTCGCCCGCAACGCTTCAACGCGCGCATCGAGATCGGGCCGCGAGGCGCGAATCGCTTCTTCCAGCGACTGCCCCTGCGTCAGCACGCGATGCTTGAGCAGGATGAACGGCACCTGCGTGTTGCGCGCCGCGTGCGCGAGCGTGGCGAACTGCGCGGCGTCCGTGAAGCCTTCGGCCGCGATCGGCAGCTTCGTGCCGCGCGCCAGCACGGGCTTCATGCGCGCGTGGAGTTCAGGCGCCGACACCGGAATCGTCATCACCAGCTTGGGAGCGGCTTCCGGTGCCGGCGCCGCGACGGCGACGCCAGTTGCAGCGCGCGGGACACGAACTACGCGCTTGGGTTTGGCGGGCGCCGTCGGTGCCGCGGGCTCGTCAACTGCCTGCGCGGTCACTGCGGCGGGCGCGGGCGCCGTCTCCGAACGGCTGGTCGTCAGTTCCGACCCAATCCAGGCGCCGAGCACAATGCCACCGACCAGGCCGAGCGTCGCGGCTGAGGTTCTAGTTTTCATCTTTCTTCCCTCCGTCATGGCCGTAAAGCACTCCAAGATTCGTACCGCGAATTTCTGCAGGAAATCCGTGGTTTTCGCTCCTTGATCTCCGGACTTTTTACACGGTCGCGGATAAGATTCCCGGTCGAGGCCCACGAAGCTCATGAGCATCACCCGCGTTTTCGCAATCGCCGTTCTCATCCACAGCAGTAGCGCCTTGATCGAAGCTCAACAACCGCCGAGGCCGGTGCCGACAACGGTGTGGGCGGCGAAGCCGCTCAAGACGCCGGCGTACAAAGCGGGATTGAGGCCGTGGGTGAAGCTCGCGGAAATCAAAGGGAGGCACGAGCGCCAGGTGAACTGGCACGAGGTGATCGTCGACGACGGCCGGTTGATGGCCGAATATTTTTCCGCTGCGCCGGGAACGAAGGTGGCGAAGAGTTTCCATCCCGACACGCGCGAATGGTTTGCGATCGTCGAAGGCCAGGTGCGCGTCGAGATCGAAGGACAGGAGCCGTTCATCGCGACGCGCGGATCGCTGGTGAACATTCCACGCCAGACGATCTACTCGCTCGAGACGATCGGCTCGGCGCCGAGCCTGCGATTCACATTGAACGTGTCCGGCGCGAAGACCGTGTATCCGAAAGAGATCGATCCGCCGGCGGCCGCCGCGGGCACCGCGTGGACCGAAGTGAGGATCAATCGCACGCCGGGCCGCTACGACGAATTCAACCAGCCGCACGTGAACATTCACGCCGCCGCTTCGAAAGACGAGAAGTATGCGGGCGGGCGTTTCGTGCGCGACGACAAGTCGGAGATGCTCGTGCTCTACGGCCACGAGAAGAACATGCCGCCGCTCGATCCTGCCGACAAGGGCCATTTCCACGCCGAGAGCGCCGAGATGTGGCTGGTGTTCTCCGGAAAGATTCGTTACGCGTTCGAGGGCCAGGAACCGTTCCTCGCCAGCGAGGGCGATGTCGTCTACGTGCCGGCGAACACCTGGCACGCCACGCGCTACATTGGCGACAACTCGTGCCGCTTGTCGATCACCGAATACGTCGGCAACGCCCTGCTCCTTCCGCCGCAGTAGCGGTTGGTGCGACGCACCAGTCTGTCTGGTTGTCGTTGGTGCCTCTCCACCAACTTCAACCCCCACCTATGGGACAGTGGTTGGCGAGCACTACCAATAAATCGTTTGCCGATGCAGTCGGCTCAAAAAATTGTGGTCCTGCCACAACACCACCCAATTTCTTGGGGTCGTCGTTGGTGCCTGGCACCAACCGCAACCCGTACGGTCGGTGCTTCGCACCAACCGCTACTTTTGGGAGATCCTGCGTGGGTTAGAAGTCGAGGTTCTGCGTAATTCGCGTACCGTTGGCGCGAAATGCGTCGGCTAACTTCTTGATGCGGCGTTTCGCTTCGTTCAGGTCGTGGTTGCCGAGCGTGATGTTAAGCAGATCGATGTACCACGGCAGCTTGGTTTCATCGAGCAGATAGGTTTCGACGATCTCGCGCGCGATGGGCAGTGTGGTCTTTTTCGAGTCGTCGTGCACGTCGCGGTTGCCCGCCTTCAACAGCTTGTCGTATTCCTCGCGCAACAGGCGCATGCACAGATCGCGAGAGAAGGTGTCGCCTTCCTTCACGCCGGTCTCGGCGTCGGCGGCGGTCAACTTCGCGCCCTTGTGCAGCCATTCCCAGAGGATGCTCAACCTGATCTCGCCGGTGGCCATGTCCTCCATCAGGTAAAGCACGTCTTCATTGCCGAAGAAGTCCGCGGGCTTGAGCGCCGCGGCCTGTAGGCCCTGGCCGAACGCGTTGCCGTACTGAATCGCCACGCTCATCAGATCGCGCGCACCGCGGATGGTGCGCGGCGCCGGTTCGAGCTGCGTGAGATCGGCGGCGTCCTTGCCGGTGTAGGTGAGCTTCGGAAACGATCGACCGAGCTGATTCGCGTCGCCGACCTTCTCCCAGACTGGCCGGACGATGTGGACCATCTTCCAGTGGGCGACCCACTTGCCGCTCGCGCCCTCACGCTGCTCGCGCTCGGCGCCGGCGGTCGCGCGCTTCATGCCGGCCGTCACGCCGGCTTCGGATCCAACCGGGATGTTCGGCTCCATGCCGCCCTGCCAGAGTGCGAACCGGCCCTTGAGATCCGGCGTGTTGACGGCGCGGCGCACGCGATCCTCGTAGGAGCGCATGTAGCCATACGTCATCGTGATCGCATCGATGTTGGGATTGATGAAATCCGGATCCCATGCGACCGCATCCGACACGCTGTTGATGTAGTCCCAGCGCCCGGTGTTGAACCCGGCGAAATGCAGCCCGAGGGCGGCGCGGATCTCCATCAACTGATAGGACGCTTCGACCTGCTCGACGAGGACGTAGGCCGTGATCGTGCCGGTGGCGCGACCGAGCTGCTGCTCGAGCGAGGTCAGGATGTCGTTCCACAACGCCGCTTCTTCCGCGGTCTGGATCTTCGGCAGATACAGGACAATCGACGCGCCGGATTCGATCAGCCGCTTGTGGTTGTTGACGATGTAGAACGTGGCGTCGACGATCGATGCCGAAAAGCCCGAGCCGTCGGCGTTGCGCACGTGGCGATCGTCGAGATGCAGTCCGCGGGCGCGAAAAATCTTGGTCGTGAAGTCGAGCTGCTTGCGCCAGTCGCTGACAATGGGCTTGCCGAAGAAGCCCGCAGCCCACTTGTTCATTTCCGCCGCGACCTGCTCGGCGACTGCCATGAATCGCGCATCGCGATGAATCGCCAGCTTCAGGTTGCGCTGGTTATCCAGCGCCATCGTCGACACCTGGCCGAGCGCGTCCTCGCCGTCGAACATCCACCCATCGGCGCCGCTCAGCAGCGCGTAGGCGACATTGCGAAGTCCGACCTCGACCGACGCGCCGGGGCGTGCCGCGGGGCCGGTGCCCTGGATCCATTGGCGTTTCAGATCGCGGGGAATCTCCGCACCGACGAAATTGCCTTCGCGCGCATCCTTGACCGTGATCGACGTGCGGCCGATGACGCTGTTCGGATCGAGAAAGCCGATGCGCTCACGCTTCCGCGCGCGATCGGCCCGGCGCGCGATGCGCGCGGCCATGACCTGTTTACTCGCGGTGTCAAAGCGCGACAGCGCTTCCAACACACGCACGGCGTCATCGGTGATGACGTCGGGATAATCGGCTCTAACAGTCTTTCTGAACTCAAGCGCCATCGTCTGATCCCTGGTCCCTGGTCCCTGATCCCTGATCCCTACTTAACGACCCACAACAGCAATTCAGATTCGTCGACCTGAATCTTCTTGTCCGGAATCCAGCCCGGCATGCTGAATTGATGCGACACGATGCGCGTGCCCGGCTTCAACGCGCGCAGCCGCGGTTCGAGAATCTTCATGATGCTCGGCGACAGATACATCGTGACGACGGTCGCCTTGCTCAAGTCGGCTTCGAACAGGTCGCCAACGATGAACGAGACTCGATTGGCAACTTCCGCTTCATTCGCAATGCGCCAGGAGATCTCGACGAGCCGCGGATCGATCTCGATGCCGACGCCCTTCGCGCCGTATTTCTGCGCCGCGATGATCGGCAGGCGTCCGTCGCCGGAACCAAGGTCGTAGACCACGTCATCAGCCGTGACGCTGGCCAGCTTGAGCATCGCGTCGGCGATGTTGTGACGCGTCGGCGAGAAATGGATATCGGGAGTCCGGGCCGGTCCTTCGACTCGGGATTGATGACGAGCCATCAATCCCTCGCTCAGGACAAGTAACTCGAGCAGCGTTGCCACCACGGCGCCCGCAAGAAACGGCATAGGCGGAAGGCTATCCCATGTCCGTTGACGACGTATACTGCGCCGATGATGCGCACCCTGATTCTTGCTGCCGCGATCACGCTCTCGCTGTCATCGCACGCCGAAGCCCAGGCGATCGGCGGTCCCGAAAAAGGCCGGCCCGTCACGGGCGATCCGGGCATCTCGTCGATGGTGGTGATGGATCGGCCCGACTTTCGCGTGCTGCGCGATTGGGCCGAGCCCGGCGCCGTGCGCCGCATGCACAATCACGCCGACGCGACCTATCACGTGTTCACGCTGCTGACCGGTCAGCTGACGCTGACGGTTGAAGGACAGGAACCTGTCGACGTGAAGGCCGGCGACGTGATCGATCTCAAGGGCGGCGCGATGCACACGTTCAAGAACACGGGCACCGTCACCGCGACGATCGTTGAAGTGTTCGGGAAGGCTACTGCGAAGGGGGCCCGATAAACTCGATCAGGTTCCCCTTGATGCCCGTTCGCGCCCACACCTTTTCGTAAACCGGCTCGAACGCGGATCGGTCGACGACGCGCATCGCGACGTCGTTGGCCAGTCTTTCAGTCTGCAGATACGGCGCGTGCGTGTAGATCCACACGTGCCCGAGCTCGTGGGCAATCGCCGCTTCGACTTCGGGCTGATTCAGCTCCTGGATGAATTCGCGATCGACCGAGATCACAAACGGGCCGGTGCGCCCTGCGAGCGTCTCGACGGACATCACCAGCGGATTGTGATCGACGAGCGTGACGTGCACGCGTTCGGTGATGTGGAGGCGGCCGCGCAGATCGTCAGTCAGATCCTGCAGCGACACAATCGACGTCTCCGCGATCGGTTCCATCGCCGACATGGTCGGCGGGACCTCGGAACGCAGAGGTAACAGCCACAGAAGCAGTGCCACCCCAATGGTCATGGGCGAAAAGATCCGTTTCTACTGAGAGGAGCCGCCAGTGTAGCAAACTATTCTTCCTCTCGACGGATTTCTTCGCTGGAACGCGCCTGTTTCTTGTTACCTCTGCCGTAATTACGCGCCTAGATTTGTCCTGGCCACGCCTTGTCGATCGGCTTGGCGGGATCAGCAGTGATCTTGATGTCGGCGCAGTGGTGGTACGTATAGCCGCCGTCCTTGTTGTAGCCGTGATCTTCCATGAACTGCACGATCTGCAACGTGCACTTCTCGCAGTTGATGTTGGGCAGCTGCACGTCCGTCTCGTTCGGATCCATCGGGCCGGTCGGACGCGTGCGGTGCGAGAACAGTCCATCGGCAATCACCGGCATCTGCGGATTGCTCTGGATGGCGCCCGAGATCGACCACGGTCCCTTCGGTGTTTCGCGCGTCACCGCCAGCGGATCCGGCGGCAGCTCGTCGAGTGACTTCACCGCGAGCGCCACGCGATAGAAACCCGGGTGATAGATCGTTTCCTGTACCTTGATGTGCAGCTTCGATCCGCCGACGGCCTGGCTGACGGTGCCGGTTGGCGTGCCTGCGTTTGCGGACGTGCCGCCGCACGGTCCGAGCTTTTGCGGATCGCCGCGCTGATCCTCGACGAGGCGTGAGGCCGGTTCCAGGAGCTTGAAATGGTCTGCCGCTATCACCGGCGCGGTGCCGATGATCAGCAGGACCACGAAAGACAATCGAATCAGTTTCATTGAGCTTCCCCCAAGGGTGGAATTATCCGCTATTCCGGTAGCCACGAGGAGTGACGTTGGTCCCCCGGCGGAAGAATCGCCCGAAGTACGCGGGGTCGGCAAAACCAAGATCCTGCGCCACCACGAATGCCGCCTTGTCGGTGTATCGCAGCAACCGCTTCGCCTCGAGCAACAGGCGTTGATGAATCTCCGCGCTGGCCGAGTGGCCGAGATGCGCCGCGCACAGGACGTTCAGGTGGCCGGGCGACACGCCGACTCTCGCGGCGTAGTCCCTCACGCGATGGTGATGACGGAAATCACGATCGACCATTTCCCGAAAGCGCTCGACCGTACTGTTGCGGCTCGAGCTCTTCGCTCGTGGATGGCGCTGTCGATACCAGCGATTGAGCAGCACGAGCAACTCGTATAATCGCGCGCGCAGCAACTCGCTCGCGTCTTCGCGCGGCGATGCCAGTTCCTCGCTCATCCGGCGAAACCGGCGGAGAAACTGCGTTCGCTCATTCGCCGTCAGCTCCATCGCGGCGGATGGACCAGATCCGCCGAAGAATGCGAACCGATCGAGAAAGTGGGCGTCGGCAAACGCGTCCCGCAGGAACTCGGTGGTGAAGAACACGCAGGCGCCATCAAGGCCGCCGACATTCCAGCGCCGCACCTGGCCGGGCCTGGTGATCAGCAACAGCCCGGGCTTCACCGCGTGACGGACGCCGTCGAGCTCGAACCAGCCGCGGCCCTTCGTCACGAGCAGGACGTCGAGGAACGTCAGCGCGTGCGGCTCGGGACTGGCTTTGAATGCCGGCATCGCCGACAGCATCGCTGCGTCGATCAGCAGCTCCGGTCCGTACTTCCGTCTCGCGAATTCGACCCGCCACGGCGCCGGCCGGCCCCGCCTCTTTCCTGGCATCGTTGAAAAATACCAGAAGGCAAGGCGCCGGGACCATGCGTCTGACGGCGCCACCCGTATGGTCAGTCAGAGGCCCCAATGACACGACTGATCGCCGCTGCGGCGTTGCTGGCGCTTGCCGCCCCGATGGCTGCCCGGCAGAACGAACGGATTCCCGTCGGTCCGCCCGAGCTCAAATGGGCCGTCGATCGCGCCGATCTGGCCGGCAACGTCAAGTTCGAGCCATTTCTCGGGCGGCCCGATGCGATGTGGCTGCGCTCGAACACGCACGTCGTGAAGTCCGGTCTCGACTTCGCCGACGGCACGATCGAATTCGACCTGGCGCCGCTGGCAAACGGCGATTTCGCCGCGGTCACGTTCCGCCGGCAGTCGTTCACCAACCACGAGAACATCTATTTACGCTTGCGCCGATCCGGCGAATTCATGGCGCTGCAATACGCGCCGAGACTCAACGGCAGCTCGACGTGGCAGCTGTATCCCGAGTTCACCGCCGTGACGGACTGGCCGCGCGAGCGATGGACCCACATTCGAGTCGAGATCCATGGATCGATCATGGAGGTCTTCGCCGGCGAGTCGACGAAACCGGTACTGAAGGTCCCGCGCCTCCGCAATGGAACGACCAACGGCGAGATCGGATTCTGGGCGCGCGTCAACGACCGGCCAGCCGAATGGGCCGCAGCAATCTCCAATCTCCGCGTGACCAAGGCATCGTCACAAACGGCGCTGATCCCGCCGGTGAATGCGCCGGTGCCATTCGTGTGGACCTGGCAGATCGCGGATCCGATCCCATCGCAAGGCCGCATCAACCAGATTCCCCCGACGCTCGCCAAGTGGCGCGCCGCGCGATCGGAGGAATCCGGGCTGGTGAACGTCAACCGCCTCTTCCCAGTTCACAAGAGCCGCTCGGTGATCTTTGCGAAGCATGTCTTTATGTCCGATGCGGCGCGGCGCGTGCTCGCAGGCATCGGCTATAGCGACGACGTGTCGGTGTTCGTGAATGGCGAGCTGGTGTATTCGGGCATCAATGGGTGGGACAGCCGAACGCCTGCCCTCGCGAGTTTCGTCGATGCACGATGGGAATCCGTCTCGCTGCCGTTCAAGGCCGGCGAGAACGAAGTGGTGCTCGCGGTCGCCGACGATCAGCGCTTTGGCTGGGGGTTCGCGATGCGGATCGACGATTCGGCCGGCATCAAGTTTTAGGGCGTCGACGGCAAGCCGCGACGCCCTAGCTCACTCGAGGGCCCTTCGGGCCCTCAAGGGATCTAGGCGGAGGGCAGCCTCAGCGTCGCGCGCAATCCGCCGAGCGGCGACGAGCCGAGCGCGATCGAGCCGCCGTACAACTCGACGAGATCGGCGACGATTGCCAGGCCAAGACCCGAGCCGGGCGCGGCTTCGTCGGCGCGCACGCCTCGCCGCAACACCGTTTCTCGCAGCGACGGATCGAGCCCGGGCCCGTCATCGTCCACGGTCGTCACGATCTGTCCCTGATCGAGCGCCGATCGCACCTCGACGCGCGTCTTCGCCCACTTGCACGCGTTGTCGACGAGATTACCGTGCATCTCTTCGAAATCCTCTCGTTGCAGGGGCACGAAGTGATCGTGCGGGACGTGCACGTCAATCGCGAGGTGGCGCTCGGCGTGAATGGTCATCATCGTGCGGGCGAGTGCGTCGGCCGACGTTAGCACGTGGCAACGGGCGGTGGGATTGCCGCCCGACGCCGATGCCCGCGCATGCGCGAGGTGATAGTCGATCTGCCGGCGCATGCGCTCGACCTGCTGCATGATCGCCGCAGCGAGCGCGATCTGCCCTTCTGCTTTCGCGCGCTCCGCCTGCTGATTGAGGAGCGTCAGCGGCGTCTTCAAGCCGTGCGCGAGATCGCCGGCTTTCGTCAGCGCACGCGTCACACGCTGCTCAGCAGCGCATTTAACTCGCTGACGAGCGGCTGCACTTCGGAGGGATATTCGCCGCCCAGCCGCGTGTCGCGCCCTTCGCGGACGCCGGTCAGGTTCGTGCGCAGATCGTTGAACGAGGCCAGGCCGCGCTTGACCTGCACGAATCCGACCACGATGCTCGCGACCATCGCCACCGCGACGATGATCATGTAATGCACGAACACGCCGTGGAAGATTCCGGGTGCGCTGGGCACATAGAGCATGTAGTGCGTGAGGACCAGGCCGCTCAGCAGGAACAGGCCGGCGCTCCACAGCACGGCACCGAAGAAGATGCGCGAGCGTAGCGACAGGCCCTTCATCGTGGCCTCTCTTGCTGACCCGGCTCCGCCTCTATGCGATAGCCCATGCCGCGCACGGTCTCGATCAGCGTGCCGCCAAGTTTGCGGCGCAACCGCGCGATGAACACTTCAACGGTGTTGGAATCGCGATCGAATCCCTGTGCGTAGATGTGCTCGGTCAGTTCCGACTGCGAGACGATGCGGCCGCGATGGTGCATCAGGTACGACAACACGCGAAACTCGTGGCTCGTCAGCTTGACGGGCGCGCCGTTAACGGTCACGCGCGCGCCACGCGGATCGAGCACGACCCCGCCAGCGCGCAATTCCGGAGTGACTTGTCCGGACGATCGGCGAATCAACGCGCGCAGTCGCGCCAGCACTTCTTCGATCTGAAACGGCTTGGAGACGTAATCGTCGGCGCCGCCGTCGATGCCCTGGACCTTCTCGTGCCAGCTGCCGCGCGCGGTCAGCACCAGCACCGGCATCGCGAGGCCGGCGTCGCGCCATTGGCGAAGCACGGTAAGGCCGTCCATCTTCGGCAACCCGAGATCGAGAATCACCGCGTCGTAGCCCTCGGTTCGTCCCAGGAACTCGCCGCGCTCGCCATCGGCGGCGTGATCGACGGCGTAGCCGGCCTCGCTCAGCGCCACGCTAAGTTGTTCTGCCAGTTGGACTTCGTCCTCGACGATCAGGACCTTCACAGTGGTTAACTCTCAGCTTTTCCCCATTAACTGTACCTGAACGACCTCTTCACTCTGCGTTCAGCCGCCGATCGATACGCTGACCTTCCTATGACCTTCAAAGCCATCTTTGCGATCGCTGTCGGACTCGTCGGCGCTGGTGCCGTAGCCATTCACTTGTACGCGCCGGAGCTCATGCACCACCTCGGACACATGCTTCACGGAGGCCGCTAGACATGTTGAAGATGTTCACGTTTGTTGCCGCGCTCGCCATTGCCGTTACGGCCGCGGCGCAGGAAAAGAAAGTCACCGTCGCCGATTTCGCCGGCACGTGGAACATCGAAGTGATGAGCCACCAGATCGCGCTCGTCATCGAACCGGCGGAAGGCAACACGGTCACCGCGACGATGATGATGATGGGACGCGACACGTTGCTGAAGGGCGAGCTCGTCGACAAGACGCTGACGCTCGTCGGCGTGAAGAGCGAGGCTAACGGCACCATGCCGCCCGAGCACGGCACCCCCGGTCACGATCATGACGTCCCGGCAGCAGCGGTCGGCGGGGGTCCGAAGCCAATCCTCGTCACGCTGGAGGAAGACGGTACGATCGCCGGCGAGATGATGACGAGCGGCGGTCCGGTGAAGTGGACCGGCGAAAAGCTGCGCGCGAAGAAGAAGGGTTAGATGTTCCTGTCGCGCCGGGAAGTGCTGAAGGGAATGGGAGCGACGGTCGCTCTCCCATTTCTGGATGCAATGGCTCCCGTCAAGAAGGCACCGCTGCGCCTGATCTGCATCGAGCAGGTGCACGGCGCCGCGGGCAGCTCGACTTACGGCGCGCAGCAGAACCTGTGGGCGCCGGCGACGACAGGCCGCGCCTTCGATCTGTCGCCGACCAGCCTGAAGCCGCTCGACGCGTTTCGCGATCACATCACGATCGTCAGCAACTGCGATGTGCCGAGCGCCGATCCGACCGAAGCGCGCGAGATCGGCGGCGACCACTTCCGCTCGAGCGCGGCGTACCTGACGCAGACATATCCGAAGCGCACGGAAGGCGCCGACGTCGAGTGCGGCATTTCGATGGATCAGTTGTACGCACAGCGCTTCGGCCAGGAGACGCCGATTCCGTCGATGCAGTTGTGCATCGAGAACGTCGATCAGTCCGGCGGCTGCGGCCATGGCTACTCGTGCGTGTATACCGACACGATCAGCTGGGCGTCGCCGACCAAGCCGCTGCCGATGATCCGCGACCCGCGCGTGGTCTTCGATCAGATGTTCGGCATGCTCGGGAGCGGCTCTTCGCAGGAGCGCCGCGAGCGCCGGCAGGAGGATCTCAGCATCCTCGACTGGGTGCGCGAATCGTCGAAGCGGCTGGAGCGCCGGCTGGGCGCGGCCGATCGCGTGCGGTTGACCGATTACCTGGATAACGTTCGCGAGATCGAGCGCCGGCTGCAGGCCGTTGAGAAGCGCAACGACAGCGGCGAGCCGCGCGAGTTGCCGATGGCGCCGCGAGGCATTCCCGACTCGTTCGCCGAACACGTCAAGCTGATGTTCGACTTGCAGATGCTGGCTTTTCGATCGGACGTCACGCGCGTCTTCTCGTTCAAGCTCGGGCGTGACGGCTCGAATCGCGTTTACAAGGAAAGCGGATCGAACGGGGCCTTCCACATCGTGTCGCACCACGCCGAAAACCCCGAGCGCGTGCGCGAGCTGGCGAGGATCAACGCGTATCACGTCGGCATGCTGCCGTATCTGCTGCAGCAGCTCAAAGAAACTCCTGACGGCGACGGCTCGATGCTGGATAATTCGGTCATCATTTACGGCTCACCGATGGGCAATCCGAACCAGCACAATCACAAGCGCGTGCCCTTCCTGGTCGCCGGCCACGCCGGCGGCGCGATCACGGGCGGCGTGCATCTCAAGGCGAAGAACGGGACGCCGCTCTCGAACGTGATGCTCAGCCTGCTGCACACGCTCGGGCACGACGATCTTCAGAGCTTCGGCGACAGCGAAGGCACGTTCTCGTGGGAATGATTCGTCACGCGTTGCGCACGATCGGCCGCATGCCCGGCCTGGCGGCCGTCGTCATCCTCTCGCTCGGCGTCGGCATCGGCGTGAACACGACGGTGTTCTCGTGGATCCAGGCAGTATTGTTGAAGCCGATCCCCGGCGTCGACGAGAGCGGCAGCTTCTACCATCTCGAGACGAAGTCCGACACCGGCACCTATCCGGGCATGTCGTGGGCGGAATACCTCGACCTGAAACCGCGCCTGCAATCGATCGAGGAGCTGGTCGTGTTCCGCATGGCGCCGCTCAACATCGGCGAGGCCGGCCGCACCGAGCGAACGTACGCGCAGCTGGTGTCCGGAAATCTGTTCAAGGCGCTTCGCCTGCAGCCGGTTGCAGGACGATTCATCACCGAGGACGAAGTGCGGCGTCCCGGCGGCGAGCCGGTGGTCGTGCTCTCGTACGATTACTGGCAGACCCATTTCGCCGGTTCGCCGTCGGCGATCGGCCGGACCATTCGCGTCAACGACTTCGAGCTGACGATCATCGGCGTCGCTTCCAGGGATTTTCAAGGCACCATCCTCGCGTTGCAATTCGATCTGTGGGTGCCCGCGACATTGGCCCCCGCGCTCTTCGCCGGATCGACCGAGCTCGTCGATCGCAACCAGCGCGGCTACTCAGCGATGGGCCGCCTGCGTGAAGGCGCGGACGAAGCCGGCGCGACCGGTGAGTTGGTCGCGGCGATGCGTGAGCTGGCCGCGTCATTCCCGGAGAGCAACGGACGCATCAGCGGCGAGTTGATGCCGTACTGGAAGGCGCCGCGCGGCCCGCAGATGATGTTCATCACCGCTCTCGGGATCCTCCAGGGCGTGATGCTGCTGGTGTTGCTCGCGGTCTGCGGCAACACCGCCAATCTCGTCCTCGCGCGTGCCAGCTCGCGCTATCGCGAAGTCGGCGTGCGCGTCGCACTCGGCGCCGGCCCCGGCAGCGTGATCCGCCTGATGCTCACCGAGAACCTGCTGCTCGGCGTCTTCGGCGCGATCGTCGGCATCCTGATCGCCTGGTGGGGCACGGAAGCGCTGCGATCGATGCCGCCGTACGGCGCGTTTCCCGTCCGCTTTCAAACCAGCCTCGATGCCCTTGGCCTCGCGTTCGCGGTGCTCCTTGGAATCGGCAGCGGTCTGCTCTTCGGCGCAGCGCCCGCTCTTCAACTGGGACGCGTCGATCCGCAGCAGGCGCTCAGAAGCGGTTCGCGATCATCGGGCCGCAGCGCCGTCCGCGACGGGTTGATGGCGCTGCAATGCGGCCTCGCCCTGCTCGTGTTGACCGTCGCCGGTCTCTTTTTTCAGAGCTTTGTCGAGACACAGGACACCGATCCCGGGTTCCGCGTCGAGGGACTGTTGCTCGCGACCTACGACCTGAGCGGCACCGTCACGAACGACGAATACCCGCGGCAGTTCGCGACGCAACTACTCGATCGACTCCATCGGGTGCCGTCGGTGCAATCGGTCGCCCTCGCCAACGCGATGCCGCTCGACATTCACGGCCTGCCGCTCCGCGGCTTTACGCTCGAGGGCCGCGCGCAGACGACCGAGCAGCGGGAATCGGCGCTGACCAACATCGTCTCGCCCGGCTACTTCAAGACGATGAACATCCCGATCGTCGCCGGCGCAGACTTCACCGACATGTCGGATCGGACGATGCCGCCGCAAGTGATCGTCAACGAGGAATTCGTGCGCCGCTACGTTGCGCCGGCAGATCCGCTCGGACGAAAGCTGACGAATGGCGATCAGGCCTACACCATCGTAGGTGTGGTGAAGAACTCGACCTACGACGCCTTCGGCGAGCCGCCGACGCCGGCGTTTTTCTTCTCGTGGCGCGATCGCCCTCGCTGGCTCGGCGAGATTCACCTGCGCGCCCGTCCGGGCTCCGAAACGATGCTCGCCTCCGAAGTGCAGCGCGCCGTCCGCGAGATCGACGCCTCGCTGCCGGTCTACAACATCCGCACGATGGCCGAGCACATCGAGCGCAACCTGTTCCTTCGGAAGATCCCGGCGCGCATGTTCCTGATCATCGCGCCGCTCCTCCTCGCGCTCGTCGCCATCGGCATCTACGCCGTCGTCAGTTACACCGTCTCGCAGCGCACGACCGAGATCGGCATCCGCATCGCCATGGGCGCGACGTCCAATCGCGTCGTGAAACAGATCGTGAAGGAAGGATTGATCGTCGTGTCGGGCGGATTGATTCTGGCCTGGGTGATCGCGGCGATGGTGCAGACACACCTGTTCAGCGCCGGGCCGGGTGCGTGGACCGTGTTGATGGCCGTGCCGACGCTGTTGTTCGGTGTCGCCGCACTGGCGTGCTGGCTGCCGGCGCGAAGGGCGACGATGGTTGACCCGGTCGTGGCGCTCAGATCGGAATAAAGGCAACCACGAAGGTCGCGAAGAACTCGAAGGGTCACGAAGCTAAGTACATTAAATGCTTCGCGCTTACTTCGCGTTCCTCGTGCCCTTCGTGGTTGCCTTTTGTCGGCCCGTTACCAGTACTCGATCGTGCGTTTGATGATCTGTTCAAGGCTATGCGGGGTGGTGCCCGACCAGTTAATTAATTCTCTTTGCAGGATCCAGTTCCCAGCCGCGTCATATTCGTACGAGGTGGTCTTCGTTCGATTTCCTCCGCGCGACTCGACTTCGTTGCCGTGTGAATCCCGAACGACCGTGCCGCACTCACGCCGGTTGAAAGGGGGCCCAACCGAGCAAAGTTCCTCGCGGTTGCCGGTATAGACAGATTCAGTCGTCCGCTCGACAGTCCCCCTGTCCTCACTCGCCTCTACTGCCTTAACGACCCGGCCGCGATCATCGAGGGTTTCTGTCGTGACGTACCACGAACCGAATACCTGCCGCCGTCTCTTAACGGTGTTAGGGCCGTACTCAATCTTCTCGTGCGTGCTGAACTCGCCCTTGGAGTCTGTTACATGTTCGATGAGGCGACCCTGTGAATCGTACGTGCAGGTTGTCGTGGAGTAAACGTTGCCGCCTCGCTTCTGAACCGCCCGAACCAGCCGGCCGTTTTCATACTCTCCCGTCGATGTAATGACAATAGCGAACGGAGGGTTGAGATCATAAATAACATTCTCAACCGTGCGTCCGTCAGATGAAACCGTAGTCCGCATGACCGGTCTTTCGCCGCCGGCACCCGTCATGATCCCGGGACGCTCATCCACCCTTTCGCTGATTGTCTTAACTCGACCGAGGAACTCGAAACGGCCGCACGCATCAGCCGCACTCGGAATCGCGATCAAAAGCAGAGTGAGCGCAAGTATCAGCATGGTAGTTACACTAAAGAAAAAGGGACCGGCGTGAACGCCGATCCCTGATCCCCGATCCCCGATCCCTGATCTATCCGATCATCACCTTGCGGGGATGTTGCGAGTTGTCCTCGAGGAACGTCTTCTTCGATTCGATCTCTTCCGACGTCGGCTGCACCAGCCCGTTGGCGTCGGTGACGCGCGACACCAGCGTGTGCTCGCCGGCCGGCGCGTTCTTCCAGGTGTAGTGATACAGCTTCCAGCCGTACTTCGCGGTGGTCGCCGGATCCGCGGTGGCGGCCATCCACTGGCCGTCATCGACCTTCACTTCGACCGTCTTGATCGGCGTGCCGTCGTTCAGCACGATCATCGTCAGCTTGTGATCGGCGCCGTTCTTGGTGACGCGGGCGACGAATGACTTCAGCTGCAGGTGGCTGACCGCCTTCTCGACCCACTTCACCTCGCCATTGATCATCTCGCCGCGCAGCGTGCGGTACCAGTTCGCCTGAAACTTGCCGAGGTACGGCTCTTCCTGCACGAAGATGTCGGACAACCACTTCACGTTCGGCGCGCCGTACCAGCCCGGCATGATGAGACGTAGTGGTGCGCCCTGGTGCTTCGTCAGCGGCTCGCCGTTGAGCGCATACGCAAGGAACGGCGACGGATCGTTGCCCATCGCGCGCTCGCGATGGATGCTGCGGCCGTACTGCTGCTCGACGTCGAAATTGGTGCCGCGGAAGTTGACGCTCTCCTTGCCGCGATCGGCGCCGAAGAACACGACCTCGCGCGCGTTCGACTTGAGGCCGGCCTTCTCGAGCACGGTCTTCAGCGGCACGCCGGTCCACCGGCCGTTGCCGATCAGGCCCTGCGCCGGGCGGCGGTTGCCCGAGCACTCGAAGCCGTTAATCAGCTCCGCGTTACCCATCTTCTTGATCTCGTCGAGCGACAGCGCGAGCGGCGTGTTGACGAGACCGCCGACTTTCAGGCGGAACGCCACAGGATCGACTTCCGGGTGGCCGTAATGCTGCGTGGTGAAGAACTGATCCTTCGGCGTGAACGGACCCGCGAGCGTCCGCGTGTCGAACAACCGGCGATCGGGCGCCGGAGTTGGGTTGAATGTCGCCGGGAAATCCAGCAGCGGCACGACAACTTCGCCCTGTGCAAGCGCGGGCAGGATCCATTCGAAATCCGCGGCGGCGCCGAGAACGGCGGCGGCCATGCTGGTCTTGATCACGTCACGTCGATTCATAGTCATATCAGTTCCTCGAAGACTTCAGAGTGTCTATGTACCAAGTAACTCTGTCAACAGCGTCGCCATGCGGCTCGACGCCCGTAATCTGGTAGCGAATCGTGCCCGATGCGTCGATGTAGAACGTCGTCGGCGTGTCGTGAACGTTGAACACCTTGGCCGCCTGCTCGCGCGAGTAACGCGCCACGGGCATCGCAAACTTCCGCTCGGCGACATATCGATCCAGCCGCGCGGGATCGTCATCAAGGCTGATCAGGATGAACGTTACCTTCGCATCGCCCTGATACTTTTCGTAGGCCTTCTGGATGAGCGGTAACTCCGCCCGGCAGGCCCCTCACCAGGCACTGAAGAAATTCAACAGGACGACGTTCCCTCGCTCGGCGCGGAGGTCGACGTTGTTCCCCTGGAGATCCTTTAGCACCAGCGCCGGCAGCTTGCGGCCGGCCATATTGCTCACCAAAGCCCGCCGCCGCTCTTCGCGCTTGCGATCGAGCGTCGCGACCAGCCACTTCTCGAAGTCCGCGGGATTCTCCCCCGACTTCGCTTGAACGTCGGCGAGCGCGGCCTTGGCCTGGTCACGCTGTGGCGGCGTGACGGCCGCCAGGCCGAGCGCCGTCAGGTAATGCTCGCGCGCGTTCTCGAGATCGTTCTTCTTGCGCGACAGCTCGGCAAGGTGCAGCTGATTGGTCGCATCGACGTTGCGATAGAGCCGCGCCGCTTCGGCAAGCCGCTGCTCCGCCGTCTGCAAATCGCCTTGCAGGTATAACGCCCAGCCGGCGATGTCGGCAAAAACCGCGGCGTTGCGATCGAGCGAGGCTCGCACCTTGCCATCGAGCTTATAGCTGCTTTCGTTTTCCCAAATGAAGCGATCGCCGACGACCCGTCCGTCGGCGGCGAGACGCAACACGAACGGCAGATCGCCGTCGCGCGCGAGCAGCGCATTCGCGCCCGCGACATACGACATCGGATCGGGGCGCACCGCCACGCGCTTCTCGATCGACGCGCGCAGCTCGGCGATCGGCGCGGTGGACGATTGCGCCTTCGCCATCGCCGCATCAGCGGCCCTTAGCGTGTTTTCGAATGCCTCGCCTTCGGCAAGCCATCGTGGATTCGGAGTGCCGGCCGACTGAAATTCGGCTTCCGCCCGCGGGCGGTACGACACTTCTTCATGGAAGCCCGGAAACGCGCCTTCGGCCTTGTTGCCCTTGAAATCGTAAATGCGGCCCAGCCAGTAATGGGCCTCCGCAGCGGTGGCAGCGGTCCTGGCGGCGGCGATCAGCTTCTGCTCGGCCGACTTGGTGCGCATCGCGAACCAATCCGCCTTGCCCTTCGCGAGCAGATCGGACGCGGCGGTCTGTGCCTGGGGAAAGGCAGAAGGCAAAAAGCAAAAGGCAGAAAGAAGAGCGAGTAAAAACGCGCCTTTCCTTCTGCCTTCCGCCTTCTGCATTTTGCCTTAGCAGGTAACGCAGCGATTATTGTTCTTCGAGCCCAACTTCATCAACAACGCGATCGTTTCCGGAATCGCCGAGAGGCGCTGCACCGGGCCGTTGGCCATGTCGGCCGTCGTCTGGCCGCTGCGCGCAACCGCCTTCACGTCGGCGCCCCTGCTCACGAGATACAGAATCATCTCGTTGTCGCCGCGCGCCGCCGCGTGATGCAACGGCGTGTAGCCGTCGTTGTCGCGCATGTTGACGTCGGCGTGAAGCTCCTCAACCAGATACTTCATCACGCTCAGCCACGCATCGGGCGCGTGACGATGGGCGTTGCCGGCGAAGCCTTCGCCGTATTCGACGCCGGCCGCGGCGTGAATCGCGAATGCGCCCGGGCCGCCGTACGGAATCGCCGGCGCGTCGTACTTCTCCATGTTGGCTTCAGCGGTCGGCATGATCGCGCCGCCGGCGCCCTGCGGCTGTGCCGGCGCTCCCGGAGGACCACCGCCGCCGCGCCGAATCTGCTGCTGCGGGGCCATCGTCGGAATCTCGGGATCGGCGCCGTACGCGACGAGGAGCTTCATCGCCATCAAATCGGTGCCGTATGCGGCGCGCCAGAAGGAGGTCGAACCCGCGGTATCCGCGAGACCGCAGTTGCGGTTGCCGCAACCCGTGTAGACGAGGTACCACGGATGCGACGAGATGCGGTGATTGACGTTCGCGCCCTTGTCGAGCAGCGCCTGCATCACGTCAAGATAGGTGGCCTTCTGCAGCTCCATCTCCTGCGGCTGCGGGAAGCGCGTGCGCGGCTGCCACATCGTGTTGACGGCGGCCCATAGCGGCGAGACGCCGTTGTTCTTCGCGACCAGGTTCGGATCGGCGCCGCGCTTGATCAGCATCATCGCCATGTCGAACTGGCCGTTGATCACCGCGGTGAGCAGCGGGCTGGTGTTGTCGCCCGCCTGGGTCTTGTTGATGTCGGCGCCGCCGTCGAGCAGCGCTTCGGCCGCGGCGATGTAGCCCTGGCGAGCCGCGTGCAGCAGCGCCGTCATGCCGCCCTTGGTCGAGACCGGCGGGTTGATCTCCTCGGGATTGAAGCCGCGCGGTGGCGGCGCGTTCGGATCCGGAGGCGGAATCTTTCCGGACTTCAGCAGCTCGCGCGACGCTTCGATCGCGGCCTGCATCTGCGCCGGCGTCGGACGCTGCGCGGCATCCTTGCCGACGAAGCCCTCGATGACCTTGCGCTGGCGATCGACGGCGGCGCGATCGAGCTGTCCCTGCTTGCTGACGTCGATGGTCTTGCTCGACAGGTTCGTATCGGCGCCGCGCTTGATCAACGCGGTGATCGCGCCGGCGCGGTTCGCCGAGGCCGCAAACATCAGCGGCGTCTGTTCCCACTCGGATTCGCGCGCATTGAGATCGGCCTTGGCGTCGGCCAGCAGGTTGATCACTTCAGGGTTGCCCGAAAGCGCGGCGAGGTGCACCGCGGTCGCGCCGCTCGGGTTCGACTTCGCGTTGACCTCGGCGCCGCCCTTGATCAGCACGCGCACCACGGCCGGTTTCCCGGCCTTGGCGGCGAGATGCAGCGGCGTGTAGAGGCCGATGCGCGTCACCGCCGACACGTTGGCGCCGGCGAAGACGAGGGTTTCGGCGAGCTCCGCGTCACCGCGCTCGGCCGCCCAGTGCAGCGCCGTCATGCCGTCGCCTTGCGCGGCGCCGACATCGACGCCCTGCTTGATCAGCGACTTCACGGCGGTGATATCGCCGCGCATGGCGGCATCCGCCAGCGGCGACGTGGACTGCGCACCCAACGCTGCCGTCAGGAGCACTGCGATCAGGAACTGAACACTCAGCAGGCGCTTCATGTGCTTCTCCTACACCGCGGCCACGGTCGACGGCGCGGCCTGCGTGACCGACTGTTCGCCCGTGCTGTCGCCAAACGACTTGATGTCCTGCATGCCGAGCCCGTGCGCCAGCGTGAGATACACGTTGGCCATCGGCGTGGCATCGGCGGTCTTGATGTGCATGTTGCCCTTGAGCATCCCGTTGGCGTGACCGAACAGCATCAGCGGGCAACGGCGATGGTTGTGGACGTTCGGGTCCGCCATCGGCGAGCCCCACACGACCAGCGTTTTCTCGAGCAGGTTGCTGTCGCCTTCCTGCGACGCCTTCAGGCGATCGAGGAGGTACGGCAGCTGGCCGACGCGGAACTTGTTGATCTTGTTGAAGTCCATGATCCGCTCTTCGCGATCGCCGTGGTGCGACGTCGGGTGGAACGGCAGGTTGACGCCGCTCTCCGGGAACACGCGGTTCTGCGCATCGCGGCCGGTCTTGAACGGGATGATGCGGGTCATGTCGGTCTCGAGCGCGAGCACCTGGAGATCGAACATCAACCGCATGTGCTCCTGGAACGAGTCGGGCACGCCCGGAGGGGCGTCCGGCAGCGCGCGCTCTTCTCCGCTGGTGTTGCGGGCCTCGATGGCCTGGATGCGGCGCTCGATTTCGCGCACGTGCGTGAGATAGCGATCGAGCCTCGCCTTGTCGCCGACGCCGAGCTCCTTGCGGACGTCCGCCACTTCACCGGAGATGAAGTCGAGGATGCTGCGGCGCGTCTTGCGGCGCTCGGCGCGATCCGCCTGCGAGCCGCCGGTGCCGAACAGCGTGTCGAACGCGACGCGCGGGTCGCGAATCATCGGCAGCGGCTCGTTCGGCGACGCCCAGCTGATCGAGTCGGTGTAGGCGCACGAGTAGTTGTAGGTGCAGCCGCCCGCCTGGTCGAGGCTCTCGATGCAGAACTGCATCGACGGCAGCGGCGTGGCCTGGCCGTAGTGCTGCGCGTAAATCTGATCGAAGGAGGTGCCGGCCCAGATGTCGGAGCCCTGCGTCTGCTTCGGATGCGACTGCGTCAGGAACACCGCGCTCGAGCGGAAGTGGTCGCCGCCGATTTCAGGGGCGGTGAACGCTTCGGCCATGCGGACGTCGGTGTTCGAGACGATCGTCATGTGCTCGCGATACGGCTCGAGCGACGACAGCGCGCTGTCCGGATGGATGGTGAAGTTCGAGCCGGTCTCGGCCGGCGCGAACAGGTTCTTCGAGGCGCCCCACTTGTTGCAGCCTGCCAGGCCGTGGACTTCCTCGATGCAAATCAGGCGCGTGCGGTCCGCAGCTGCGGCCGCTTTCTGGCCGGCGCCCTTGGCCGCCACCATCGCGTCAAGAAAGGGCAGCGCCACCGCGGCGCCCATGGCGCCCCGGATGAACGTGCGACGGGGCATGTGCTTGCCGGTGATGAAATGCATCGGAGAGTCTCCTATTGGCTCGCCTTCGTTGTATCGGTCGTACTTGCTTCCGGTTCCACTCGCCTCATCCGGAACGCGTCGCTCTTGACGACGCCCAGGATGAACGACGACATCTTGTAGTTGTTGGCTTCCGCGGCCTTGCTGATGCCGCGAACCGCCGGCTGGTCGAAGTACTCGACGCGCCGTCCGAGCGCATAGGCCATCAGGTTCTCGGTGAAGGTGCGGACCAGCGGCAACGGCCGCTTCATCAGCACCGTGCTCAGCTCCTGAA
>Ga0193741_1000069_pt1 | contig 23269 bp, 22 predicted proteins | sample L2s2metaG_FD_143059 | JGI IMG/M metagenome (GOLD analysis project Ga0193741, IMG submission 143059) | Soil microbial communities from a riparian zone of the East river system, Colorado, United States - L2s2 | ecosystem: Environmental > Terrestrial > Soil > Riparian zone | place: USA: East River...
GCGCCCGTATTCGTTCGGGTAGCCGAGAACGAACTCGCCCGCCTTGACGGTGAGGTTTTCGGGGCCCGTCTTGCCGAGGCCCTCGACCAGGGGCTGCGAGACGCCGTCGCGCCAGCCGAACGGCTCGAAGCCGTCGAGATCGGACGTTCCGAGCCGGTGGAGGTCCTTCACACCGTGCCTGCGAAGCAGCGCCGTCTGCTCCTCCTCGAGGGCGTTGAGCTCAGCGCGGTCGGTCGCGTAGAGGAGGAGGACGCCGTCCACGGTCGCCGTGCCCGGCCCACCCCAGTCCCAGCGCTCGGGTGCGCTCGCGCCCTCGTCGGCGAGGATCCGCCGGCGGTGCGGCGCCGTCATCCCGGAGACGAACTCGGTGGAGAATGCCGCCACCGTCCCGCCGTCGACGCCGAGACGGCTGAGCCCCGACGCCGTGAACGCGACGTTCACGGCGCGGCGCTCGGGCCGGTCCTCCGATGTGGTGATACCGGCCAGCTCGTCCGCGAGCCACCTCCGGCCCGAGCCGCCGTCCTCGAAGCCGAGGAGGACGAAGCTCGCCAGGCTGAGGTTCGAGTAGCCCCGCGCGAAGAGCCCCTGGATGTCGGCGCGCTCGAGGGTCACAGCGCCTGGACCCACGCCCGCTCGCGGTCCCCCCGCAGGTCCGAGTGCAGGCCTTTCCGCAGGCGCTCGTTCGCCGCGACGTTCGCCGTGCTGAGCCGGCCGTACGCCGGGTACCAGACCAGCGTCGGCGCCTGGTGGAGCCGCAGATAGTCCTTGAATGCCAGCTCGTCCCGGCAGCCGTCCTTGATCAGCCAGCGGGTCCGCGGGTAGCCGATGCCGTTGGTGAAGACGAGGTTCAACCCCCAGGAGATCTTGTCGATGAAGTCGTCCATGTAGCTCTCGAGGCTGCCGTCGTAGTTGCTTGCGAACAGCACCTGCCGCCGGTCGTTCAGGAAGAGCCAGCGCGCGAAGTGGATCGTCTTCACGCCGACGAGGTCGCCCGGCTTCAGGAGGTGGCGCGTGACGGCGTTCAGGAGGTAGAGGATCACGTTGATCGTCACCTTCCTGAACGGCCCCGGCTTGACCTGGCCGACCGCCGTGAAGGGGTTCATCGGTAGGTGGTCCTCGAGCGCCGCGAGCTCGAGCATCGTCGCCTCGTCCGCCCGGTTGTGCGGCGCCGGGTCCCGTTTCTCGTGCCTGCGAATGAGAAAGGCGTACACCGGCGCGGCGACGAGTGCGAACGGCAGCGCGATCAGTACGAGAAGGGCGACCCACGCGAGGTGCGCCCACTCGCGGATGCGCGCCGCGAAGCCAGGGCGCTCGGCAGGCTCCAGCGCCCACCTCAGGCCCGGCTCCCCGCCCACGAACTTGCGGATCGCGTCGCGCACCGCGCGGGGTTGACGGTCGCGCAGGTCGGGCCGCCGGTCGAGGAAGTCGCTCACCGCCTCGCGGAGCTCGGCCTCCCGCACGATCTGCTCCTTCGTCCGGCCGCGGGTGTTCACGTACGTGGCAGGCTCGCGGGCGACGCGGCTCCGCAGCCACTCGAGGCGCTCGTGCTCGCCAGGCGGAAGCGTTCGGCCCGGGTACCCCTCGCAGTGTCCGAAGACGCGGTCGACGCCCTCGCCGCCGCGGGCGAGCTCGGCCAGGTGCTCCTCCGGAGAAACGTCGAGGTCGGCGAGGTAGACGATGTTCGCCGGGAGCGGCCGGCCGCGGTGGTCGGTGTCGGCGGGCACCACGACGATCCGCGCGAAGTGGACGCCGGAGAGGGCGCCGAAGTCGAGGACCTCACCGTTGGCGACCCCGTTCCCCATCTCCGCCAGCAACCGGTCGAGCTCGTCGGCGGCACCGTCCCGGACCGGCGCGACGACGCTCAGCGCGGACTGGTACGGCACCGGCTCAGGTGTTGAAGTCGAGCGCGAAGTGGAGGAGCTTGGACCGCTCCCAGAAGACGAGGCCGAGGTAAACCCCGGGCGACACCTCGCGGATCTCGTCCCGGATCCACTGCGCGACGAGCGACGTGTCCGAGTAGTCGAGGACGATCGTCTCCTTCTCGTCGAACCAGCTCGCCTCCTTGTAGACATTGGCGCGCACGGCCTCGATCCCGAGCGGGCTGATCTTGTTCAGGAGCTCGCCCTTCCCGCGGTCGAAGACCTTCCCCTTCCAGCCCACCAGGTGGATGAGCCCGGCGACCGGCCCCGTCAGGTCGGTGCCGGAGGCGAGGAGGACGGTCCCGTCGGCTTCACCGTCGGGGATCTCGCCGGCGGTGCTCCGTTTGAAGAGCTCGTCGAGCTCGTCCGGCGTCATCGTCTGGAGCTGGGCAGCGTCGATCGGCATCCGAGTCTCCGCAGCGGCCCGACGCTACCACGGTCGTCTGGAGGCTGACAACCGCGTTGACTCGTTTGTCGACGGCTGCTTCAATCGCCCGCAAGAGGGGATCTACAAGGAGCAGCCATGGGCTCGATCTTCTCTGCGGCGCTCGAACGAACCGCAGCCCGGTTCGATCGCTGGTTGGGGTGGGACCGCCTTCCGCTGCCGCTCGCGATCCTGACGCTCGTCGGGCTCAGGGGCCGGCTCCGGAACAAGAACCTGTACGACACGGGCAAGGGCCGGCGCGCCGCCAAGCCCGACAAGGACTCCGGCAACTACCTCACCGCACGGACCTACGACGGGACGTACAACGACCTCAACGACCCGCAGATGGGCGCGCTCCACGCCCGCTTCGGGCGGAACGTCCCGCTCCAATACACCTGGCCCGAGCCCGACGAGGCGCTGCTCGAGCCCAACGCTCGCCTCGTCAGCCGTCGCCTCCTCACGCGCGATGAGTTCTCGCCTGCGACGACGCTGAACCTCCTGGCCGGCGCCTGGATCCAGTTCGAGGTACACGACTGGTTCAGCCACGGCCAGGGCGAGGAGGAGAGCCCCTGGCAGCTGCCGCTCGAGGAAGGGGACCCGTGGCACGAGAACCCGATGCAGATCCCGCGGGCGAAGCGCGACCCGAGCCCCGACTCGAGCGGACCGCCGACGTACGCGACCGAGGACACGCACTGGTGGGACGGCTCGAACGTCTACGGCGGCGACAAGCGGTTCGCCGACGCGCTCCGCACGGGCGAGAACGGGAAGCTGAAGATCGACGACCAGGGGCTGCCGCCGGCGGAGCTCGAGAAGCTGGTCGACCTCGAGGGCGTCGCGGGCAACTTCTGGATCGGCCTCGCGCTGCTCCACTCGCTGTTCATGCGCGAGCACAACGCGATCTGCGACCACCTGCACGCGAAGTACCGCGACCTCGACGACGAGACGCTCTACCAGAAAGCCCGGCTCGTGAACGCCGCGCTGATGGCGAAGATCCACACCGTCGACTGGACGCCGGCGGTGATCGCGCACCCGACGACGGTAATCGCCCTGCGCGCGAACTGGTGGGGGATCCTCGGCGAGGGCTTCGTCAAGCGCTTCGGGCGGCGGACGAGCAACGAGGTGATCCGCGGGATTCCGGGCTCACCGACCGACCACCACACGGCGCCATACTCGCTGACCGAGGAGTTCGTCGCCGTTTACAAGATGCACCCGCTGATCCCGGACGACTACACGTTCCGTTCGATCCGCGACGACGGCGTCCTCCAGGAGCGCACGCTCGAGGAGATCGGCGCGCTCGACGTCCGCGCGCGCCTCGACGAGATGCCGATGAGTGACGTCTTCTATTCGTTCGGACGCATGCACCCGGGCGCGATCGAGCTGCACAACTTTCCGCGCTTCCTCCAGCACTTCAAGCGGCCCGCGGGCGACGAGATCGACCTGGCCGCGATCGACGTCATCCGGACGCGGGAGCGCGGCGTCCCGCGCTACAACCAGTTCCGCCGCCTGTTCCACCTGAAGCCCGTCGAGTCGTTCAGGGAGATGACCGACAACCCCGAGTGGGCCGAGGAGCTCGAGGAGGTCTACGGCGACGTCGAGCGGGTCGACCACATGGTCGGGATGTATGCGGAGCCGAAGCCGCGCGGCTTCGGGTTCAGCGACACGGCGTTCCGGGTCTTCATCCTGATGGCGTCGCGCCGCCTGAAGAGCGACCGGTTCTTCACGCGCGACTACCGGCCGGAGGTCTACACGAAGGCCGGGATCGACTGGGTGGAGGACAACACGATGCGCACGCTGCTACTCAGGCATTTCCCCGAGCTGGAGCCTGCGCTCCAGGGCGTCGAGAACCCCTTCGCGCCCTGGCGGCAGATCGGGGTCTAGGTGATTGGTGACGCGGCCCGGGTCACGCTCGCGGCCGTTCGGCTGTTCAACGGCGGCGCCTCGCTCGTTGCCCCGCGGATGTTCGCGCAGCGGCTGGGCCGCGAGAGCGACGCCGACGGCGCGGCCGTCCACGCGCTGCGGATGTTCGGGATCCGCACGGTGCTGATCGCGCTCGACCTCATGAGCCGCGATCCGGCTGTCCGGCGGCACGCCCTGCGGTTCTCCGTGCTGATCCACGCGACGGACACCGTTTCGGCTGCGATGGCGGGGCTGAACGGCCAGCTGCCGCCGAAGGCCGCGAAGCTGGCAACCGGCGTCTCAGCGGCCAACGTCGTGCTCGCGCTGCTTGCGAGCCAGGAGGTGAGGAAGGGATGAGCGCCACTGCACTGCCGGAGAAGGAGTGCGATCTCGTCATGAAGGGCGGGATCACGAGCGGGGTGGTCTATCCCGGCGCGATCACGAAGATCGCGAAGGACTTTCGCTTCCGGAACCTCGGCGGCGCGTCAGCGGGCGCGATCGCCGCGGTCGCGGCGGCTGCATGCGAGTACCGGCGGAACCAGGGCGACCCGGCCGCGTACGACGTCCTCGACGAGGTGCAGCACGAGATCAGCGGCCAAGGATTCGTCCAGAGCCTCTTCCAGCCGACGGCCGAGGCGAAGCCCGCGTTCGACCTGGCTCTGCGGCTCGTCACGACCACCGGCTCGCTCACGCAGAGGCTCCTGCAGGCGGGTGTGCTGATCCTGCGGCAGGACCGGCGCTTCCTGCTCGGAGCCGGGCTCGCCGTGCTGGCTTGGCTCGGCATCGCCGTCCTGGCGATCGCCGCGCTCCTCGCCGGGGGCCCGAGCGGCCTCGAGATCGCTGCTGCGATCCTGCTCGGCCTCGCCGCGCTCCCACTCGGGGCCCTGATCGTCGCAGCGTTCGCCGTTGCGGCCTTCGTCCGCTTCGGGACGAAGCTCGACCATGCCCTCCAGGACACGTGGTGGGGGATGTGCAGCGGGAAGACCGAGAAGAGCAAGCCCGTGGACTCGGGGCTCACCGACTGGCTCTACCAGACGGTTCAGAAATGCGCGGGCAATCCCGAGACGCCGTTGACGTTCAGGGATCTCGTCGGCGACGACCCGACGAATGCCGACGTCAACCTCCAGCTGATCACGACCGACCTGAGCGCCTCGCGTCCGGCGACGCTCCCGCTGCCCGAGCCGGGAACCGAAGAGAAGTCGTACTTCTTCGATCCCGAGGAGTGGCGCAGGCTCTTTCCAGAACCGGTCGTGCAGCACATGGAGAAGGCGACCGCCGGCGGGGCGGTGCCAGATCCCGACCGTGGTAGCCGGAAGCTCTACCCGGTGCCGGGGCTCGACCTCCCGATCGTGGTCGCAGCCCGCCTCAGCCTGAGCTTTCCGATCCTGCTCTCGACGATCCCGTTCTGGCGGCAGGACGGGCCGGACGACCGGTTCGTGCAGCACACGATGTCGGACGGCGGGATCTCGAGCAACTTCCCGATCCACTACTTCGACTCGCTCTTCCCGGGCCGGCCGACCTTCGGGCTCGACCTCCAGCCCTGGCGCGACAAGTCGCAGAAGTTCGTGGAGATGTCGAACGAGCCGCGCAGGGCGGGCTTCAGCGAGGTGAGGAACGTCGGCGACTTCTTCGGGCAGATCCTCAACGCGGCGCGCAACTGGCGCGACAACATGCAGGCTGAGCTCCCCGGTTATCGGGACCGGATCTGCCAGATCCGCCTAACGGGTGAGGAAGGCGGCTTGAACCTGAACATGCCTGCCGAGATCGTCGAGAGGCTCGTGACGCGCGGAGCGGAGGCGGGGGCGGAGGTCACGAATCCCGACAGCTTCGACTGGAACAAGCACCGCATCACGCGCTTCCAGACGATGATGCAGATGCTCCAGCAGAGCCTCGGCCCGCTCGGGTTCGGCCGGCCGGGCGTCTATCAGGGCGAACATCCAGGCCGGATCGCATTTCACGCGGTCGTGCGGGAATGGGAGCAGGCCGGCAGGACCCCGGTTCCGCCGGATCTGCCTTGGTGGATGACGGCCATCCCTGCCAGCGACGCGGTCTACGAGCTCGTCGAGACCTGGCCCGACTTCGACGCGGACGCGCCGACCCCGAAGCCGACGCTCCGAATCGTCCCGCGCGCGTAGAGACTCCACGCCATGGCGACGGAGATCGTGCTCGTCCGGCACGGCGAGACCGAGTGGAGCAGGGACGGCAGGCACACGGGGCACACGGACGTCCCGCTCACCGAGCGTGGCCGGGAGCAGGCGGAGGCGCTCGGCGCCGCGCTTGCCGGACGGAGCTTCGCCCGCGTGCTGACGAGCCCGCTGTCGCGCGCCGCCGATACGGCGAGGCTCGCCGGCTTCGACGCCGCGGAGCCGCGAGACGAGCTACGCGAATGGGACTACGGCGGCTACGAAGGCCGGAAGACCGTCGAGATCCGCGAAGAACGGCCGGGCTGGACGCTGTGGGCCGACGGCGTCCCGGACGGGGAGACGGCCGCAGAGGTCGCCGCGCGGGTGGACGCCGTGCTCACAGAGTTGCGCACGGTCGAGGGCGCGGCCCTCGTCTTCGCGCACGGGCACCTCCTGCGCGTCCTCGCTGTGCGCTGGATCGGCCTGGAGCCGGAGGCGGGACGCCTGCTCGCTCTCGATCCCGCGACGGTCAGCGTCCTCGGTTACGAGCGAGAGACGCCGGTGATCCGCGTCTGGAACGCGACGATCTCTTCCTGAAAAGACCCCCTACAAACGCCAAGTCCCGCAGACCCGAAGGCCAGCAGGACTTGACGAAGCGACTCTCTCACACTCTGTCGGGTCCGTCAAGCGGTCTACGATCGGCGAGAGCGGGCAACCTCAACTACGCTCCGGTTTCAGGACCTGAACCAGCTCAGTCGGGACGCTCTGGATCCGACGGCGTCCCCTACGAGAGGGGGAGCTATGGCCGACCAGCCCGTTTGCCAGCGGCATGGACGTCCTGCAGTCGCTTCGCGTGTGCACACACGCCCGGACGGAACCCAGGAGGTCGAGTACCTCTGCGAGATCGACGTCGCGGAGGAGCGCGTGAGGCGTCTCGGAGGACGCCGAAGCCTTTTCGACGACTTCTTCTCCGATTTCCTCGGCGACGGCGGCACCGGAGCCGGCGAGCGCATGCCCGCGCAGCAGCGCCAGGTAGAGCGGGTCGACGTCACCCAGTTCTTCAGCGACGCGACCCGCGAGCTCCTGCAACGAGCGGCCCAGACGGCGCTCGAGTGGGGGAGCCTGGACCTCGACACCGACCACCTCCTGTACGCCGCGCTCCAGGACGACGTCGTGCGGCACGTACTCGAGCAGATCGATGCCGACCCGCAGGCGATCGCGGCGCAGCTGGAGGAAGAGGCCGACAAGGGCGAGCGCACCGACGTCGCCCCGTCGCTCGCGCCTGATGCGAAGGCCGCACTCCTCGCTGCGTACGAGGAGTCGCGCGAGCTCGGCTCGTCCTATGTCGGGCCCGAGCACGTGCTGCTGGCATTGGCGCGGGACACCGATACCGAGGCAGGGGAGCTGCTCGAGCGTTTCGGCGTCTCCCACACGAAGCTCCGGGGGGCCGTCATCCGCGGCGTCGAGGGCGGCGCTCCGAAGGAAACGTCGCAGACACCCAAGCTGGACGAGTTCGGCCGTGACCTGACGTCCGAGGCCCGCGAAGGGAAGCTCGACCCGGTGATCGGCCGCGCGGACGAGATCGACCAGACGATCGAGATCCTCTCCCGCCGGACGAAGAACAACCCGGCGCTGTTGGGCGAGCCGGGAGTCGGGAAGACGGCGATCGTCGAAGGCATCGCCCAGCGGATCGTCAACGACGAGGTGCCCGAGACCCTTGCCGACAATCGCGTGGTCGCGCTCGACCTCGCCGGGATGATCGCCGGCACAAAGTACCGGGGCGAGTTCGAGGAGCGGTTGAAGACCGTGATCGACGAGGTGCGGGCCGCCGAGGACCTGATCCTCTTCATCGACGAGATGCATACGGTGATCGGGGCCGGGGCCGCCGAGGGCGCCATGGACGCGTCGAACATGCTCAAGCCGTCCCTGGCCCGCGGTGAGCTTCACGTCATCGGCGCGACGACGCTCGACGAGTATCGGGCGAACGTCGAGCGCGACCCGGCGCTCGAGCGCCGCTTCCAGCCGGTCTTCGTGCGCGAGCCGACCGTCGACGAGACGATCGAGATCCTCCACGGATTGAAGGATCGGTACGAGGCCTTTCACCGTGTCCGGATCTCCGACGAGGCGATCGTCGCCGCAGCCGAGCTCTCGGACCGCTATATCCGCGACCGCTTCCTGCCCGACAAGGCGATCGACCTCGTCGACCAGGCAGGTGCGCGGGTCCGGCTGCGGATGAAGACGAAGGACGACGACACCCGGTCGCTCGAGGAGGAGCTGCGCAGGTTGGCACGCGAGCGTGACCAGGCGACGGCGGCCGAGGACTACGATCGCGCGGGCGAAACTAGGGACCAGCTGGAGTCGCGCCGCGGTGAGCTGGACGAGCGGCGCAAGAGTCGCTCACGGGCCCCCGAAGTCACCCCGGAGGACATTGCCGAGATCGTCTCCCGTGCGACGGGGATCCCCGTCTCGCAGCTGACGACCGAGGAGCGCGAGCGGCTCATGCAACTCGAGCAGGAGCTCCACGGTCGGATCATCGGCCAGGAGGAGGCAGTCTCCGCCGTCGCGGAGGCCGTGCGGCGCGCCCGTGCCGGGCTCGCCGACCCGAGCCGGCCCGACGGGAGCTTCCTCTTCCTGGGCCCGACCGGCGTCGGGAAGACGGAGCTCGCCAGGGCTCTCGCGGAGGCGCTCTTCGGCGAGGAGAACCTGATGGTGCGGTTCGACATGAGTGAGTTCCAGGAGCGCCACACGGTCTCCCGGCTCGTCGGCGCGCCTCCGGGTTACGTCGGCTACGAGGAGGCCGGGCAGCTGAGCGAGGCGGTGCGCCGCCGGCCGTACGCAGTCCTCCTCTTCGACGAGATCGAGAAGGCGCACGCGGACGTCTTCAACATCCTGCTCCAGATCCTCGACGATGGCCGGCTCACTGACTCGCAGGGACGCACTGTCGACTTCAAGAACACGATCGTGATCATGACCTCCAACCTGGGTGCCGACCGGATCCAGCAGTACGCGCGGACCGGTGGGGACTTCGATCGGCTGAAGGTAGACCTGATGGACGAGCTCAGCCAGAGGTTCCGTCCGGAGTTCATCAACCGGATCGACGAGATCATCGTCTTCCGTGCGCTCAACAGCGAGCAGCTGGCGGACATCACAAAGCTCCTGCTCGACCGGCTGGCGCGACGGCTTCGGGCCCAGCGGGTCGAGGTCGAGTTCGACGAGGAGGCGGTAAGGCTCCTCGCAGAGGAAGGGTTCGACCCCGAGTTTGGCGCCCGCCCCCTCCGCCGGACGATCCAGCGCCGCGTCGAGAACGAGCTCTCGCGCTTGCTGCTCGGAGGCAGCGTCGAGCCCGGCGACAAGGTCGCCGTCAGCGCGTCGGGCGACGACCTGCATTTCGACGTCGAGACGGGCGGCGCGGCCGAGCTGCTTCAGGTGGAGGACGAGGAGCAGAGGCAGGAGGAGCCGGCGGCGACACCCGCGTAAGGCCACCGGCCGCGCCGGCGAAGCCGGCACGACCTCGGTCGGCTCCGCCGAGTCGGAGCCTTCGAGCAAACTCACGGGGTGAGCACCGGCTCACCCCGTGCCCCGCGGATCTCCGCGGTCTTCCGCGAGACCGAGCGCGTCACGCCGCTCGAGCTCTTCTTCGACCTCGTGTTCGTCCTCGCGATCACGCAATGCACCGCGCTGATGGCGGACGACCCGACCTGGGCGGGGCTCGTGAGGGGCCTGTTCGTGCTCGGCGTCCTGTGGTGGGCGTGGGTCGGGTACGCCTGGCTGACGAGCGTCCTCGACCCGGAGGAGGGCGGCGTCCGCCTCGTGATGTTCGTGGCGATGGCGGCTCTCCTGGTCGTCGCACTCTGTGTACCGGGCGCATTCGGGGACGACGCGTTGCTCTTCGGGTGCGCGTACGGCGTCGTCCGCTTCTCCCAGATCGGTCTGTTTCTGATCGCGAGCCGCGACGATCCCGCTCTTCGCCAGTCGGTCCTCGGCCTCGCGGGGGGAACCGCGGTCGGCGTCGGCCTCATCGTTGCGGCGTCCGCGCTCGACGGCTGGGCGCAGGGCCTGGTGTGGGCGCTGGCGCTGGCATTGGACATGGCGGAGCCGTTCTTCTTCGGGTCGGAGGGCTGGAGCCTCGAGCACCCTGGCCACTTCGCCGAGCGGCACGGGCTGATCATCATCATCGCCCTGGGCGAGTCGATCGTTGCGATCGGGATCGGCGCGGGAGTGGCCGTGGACGCAGGCGTCGTCGCCGCCGCGACGCTGGGGATCGCCGCCGCCGCGGCGCTCTGGTGGCTGTACTTCGACGTGGTCGCGCTCGTCGCGGAGCGGAGCCTCTCGCGCCTCCCTGCCGGTCGGGAGCGCAACGAGCGCGGCCGCGACTCCTACTCGTACCTCCACTTCCCGATGGTCGCCGGGATCGTCCTCCTCGCCCTCGGCCTGAAGAAGACGGTCGGCGACGTCGAGGACGAGCTTGGCACCGTCGTCGCCGCTGCGATGTTTGGCGGCGCGGCGATCTACCTGCTCGGACACGTCGCCTTCCGGCTGCGGAACATCGGCACGGTGAACCGTCAGCGGCTCGTCTGCGCCGTCGCGCTGCTCGCGTTCATCCCGCTCGCCGCCCGTGTCCCGGCGCTCGCGGCCCTCGCGATCCTGACCGCGGCCCTCTGCGGGCTGGTCGCACTCGAGGCTGTTCGCTTCGCCGAGGCTCGGGCGCGAGTGCGTCGGGCGCTCGCCGAGGAGAGCGCGACTCACTAACCGCCGCGGACGCCGCCGGTCCTAGTGGATATGGGGGACTTCGCGCCGATCGTCGAGAACGAGGGGGTTGTCTCCCGGTCAGCGAACGTGAACGGCTTCACGGTCGGCGAGCTCAGCTTTCCGGCCGGCCACCTCCAGGCGCCGTTCGAGCCTGACCTGCCGTATCTGGCCGTCGTGATCGGGGGCGCGCTGGAGAAGTCTTTCGGGAGAGGCATGCCGCTCGGCTCCGGAGCTGGGCTGACAATGCCGGCCGGCGCGACCCACGGTGCCCGCTTCGGCCCGCACGGCGCCCGGATCGTGATCGTCAAGGCCCGCGGCCGGGAAAGCGAGGTGCGGTTCGACCGGCTCCGCCGCCTGCAAGGGCTGGCGCTGCTCGCCCGGCGCCTCGCGTCTGAGCTTCGCGCTTCGGACGCGGCCGCGCCGCTCGCCGCCGAGGGAATCGCGCTCGAGCTGCTCGCAGCGACGGCGCGGGAGTCGGCTCTGCCTGAACGTGCACCGTGGCTCTGGGATGCGGAGGAGCTGCTCCGTACGCGACATGGCGAGTGTGTGCGTCTCGGCGAGGTCGCCCGTGCGCTCGGCGTGTCCTCCGTCCGGATTGCACGCGCCTTCCGCCAGCGCCACGGAATGTCTGTCGGGGAGTACGGCCGACGGGCCCGGATCGAGTGGGCCGCCGCCCAGATCGCGGGCGGCGACAGGCCGCTCGCCGAGATCGCGGCCGAGGCGGGGTTCGCGGACCAGAGCCACTTCACGCGGCTGTTCAGACGCTACCTCGGGACAACACCCGGCCGGTTCCGGGCGTTCCAAAGCCGCTAGGGCGTTCAAGACACGGCGCGGCAGGCGTCGGATCCTGGGTCTCCGACTCGAAGGAGGAACCCATGCGTGCCCGTACTGCCCTTGCGATCACAGTGCTTCTGCTCGCGCTTCCGGCCACCGCGGCCGGAGGCGGCGTCGTCGCGTCGGCGAGCGGCGGCGTCCACTGGACGATCCCGCTCCCGAACGCGTTCGGCGTCGAGGTCGTCAACCAGCCGCTCGCCTTCACGGCCCGGAAGTACGCGGACGGCACGGTTGCCGGCCACTTCACGTACCACCAGATCGTCGAAGAACAGTCGTTCAACTTCGGCGTGGAGGTGACGTGCCTCGTCGTCTACGACGGGAACCGCGCCAAGATCGGCGGCGAGATCAAGACGAGCAACGACCCGACCCTGCCGCCGGGCGGCTTCGCCTGGTTCCAGGTGTTCGACTCGGGCGAAGGCGCGAACGCTCCGCCAGACCGCTCGAGCCTGATCGGCTTCGGCGACGAGGCCGCGAACGAGGCGTTCTGCAACAGCCCGAACCTGCCGCGGTTCGGACCGTGGGACGTCCACGGCAACGCACAGGTCAATCCCTAGGCGTTACCCCCCGCAAGCCGGAGGGGCCGCGACCTGCGGCCCCTTCGCTACCGTCGGTGCGTGACGGTTCGCGAGTACGCCACTAAGGAGCTCGTTGTCGAGTGGAGGCCGCGGCTCTGTTACCACTCGCAGAACTGTGTCCGGGCCCAGCCGCTCGTCTTCGACAAGGACAGGCGGCCGTGGATCGACCCGACGCAGGCGACGGCCGCCGAGGTCGAGGACGCAGTCGAGCGTTGCCCCTCCGGTGCGCTGCGGATCCGCCGCCTTCGTGGGGAGTCACTGCCGGTCCCGACCACGGTCGAGATCACGCCGGACCCGAATGGCCCGCTCCTCGTCCGCGGCCCGATCACCGTCCTGCGGCCCGACGGCACCGTCGAGAAGGTCACGCGGGCCGCGTTCTGCCGCTGCGGTCAGTCGGGCAACAAGCCGTTCTGCGACGGCAGCCATCGCGACGCGGGCTTCAAGGGATGACCGTTCGGGATAACCCCGAGCTCCGGCGGTACGAGGCGATCGTCGACGGCAAGCTCGCGGGCTCGATCCTCTACCGGGAGCTCGACGACACGCTCATCCTCGTCCACACCGAGGTCGAGGAGGGGTTCGAAGGGCAGGGGATCGGCAGCCGCCTCATTGCGGCGACGCTCGACGACATCCGGGCACGAGGTCTGCGGATGCGGCCGTTGTGTCCCTTCGTGAAGGCGTACCTCGAGCGCCATCCCGAGTACGACGACCTGATCGCCGCCTAGAGCGGAGCTACATTCAGACGGCGATGAGGCGTTTGCTCCTCCCGCTGCTGGTGCTCGCCCTGTGCCAGCCCGCCGCTGCGGCGACGACGCGGCTGGACCGGCACGGCACGGTTGTGCTGGACGGCCGGAAGGTCTTCCCGATCGTGCTGGCGAAGGGACCGCCGGCGGATGGGTTTGCCGAGGTCGCGGCGGCCGGCGTGAACGTCCTCAAGGTGGGGCCCGCCGGGGGCTGGACGACGGACGAGCTGGCGCGGACGATCGCCGAGAACCGCGCGGCCGCGTCGCACGGGCTCTCGACCTGGGTGAACCTGAGCGCGTTCGCCCAGCTGCGGCCGAGCGGTTGGCGCGAGTCGCTCCTTCGCCACGTCGTCGGGACGCTCGAGGCCGATCCATCCGGGAGCGCGATGGCGCTCTGGAAGGGCGCCGACGAGCCGTGGCGCTTCCGGATGCGGCCCGCATCGCTTCGCTATGGCTACTGCCTGGCCACCGGTAGAAAACGCGCTTGGTGCGCCGGCCGTGCGCCGGTCGACACCGGCCGGCTCTGGGTCACCGTCCAGGCTCCGCGCGCGGGCGTCTGGTCGCTGGCACCGTACTCCGAGGTCACCGACGTCCACGGCGTCAACAGCTACCCGATCGCGATCGGCGACCCGGACCCCGACCTGGGCGAGCCCGGCTCGTGGACGAATGTCCTCGGCCTTGCCACACCGAGGCGCTCGGTGTGGACGACGCTCGGGATTTGCTGGACGTGGAGCTACGACTTGGCGGGAAACGTCCAGCTGCCGACCCGGGAGCAGCAGCGCTTCATGGTCTACGACGCGATCCTCAACGGCGCGCGGGCGATCGCCTTCTACGGCGGGCAGAACCCGAAGTGCTGGGGGCAGCTCGATGCCGCGGGCGGCTGGAACTGGACGTACTGGGAGCGGGTGCTCGAGCCGCTGGTGCGCGAGATCTCGGCGGCGAGCCCGCTCGCGCCGGCGCTCAGGAATCCGGGGACGACGCGAGAGCTCCCGACCTCGGATCGCTCGGTGCGCGCGATCTCACGGCGGGGCCGGAACGGCGAGCTCTGGGTGATCGCGACGAGCCGGGGAGCCGGGCCGGCTCAGGTCTCGATCGCCGGGCTCCACGACGGTTCGGCTCAGGTCTACGCCGAAGGGCGCTCAGTCGCGGTTGCGAACGGCGCGCTGACGGATACGTTCGACCGTTGGTCGGTTCACGTGTACCGCCTGACAGCCTCGATGGCTCGCGCGAGCTGATCGTCGGTCAGGTACGGCGCCGGGCCGAGGCGGAGGTGGCGGCCGCGGGAGTCGGTCATCACGCCGTCCGCGGCGAGGCGGCGCGTCACGTCCTCTGCATCCGCCACTTCGACGGCGACGAAGCTGCCGTAATCCTCGCGGCCACCCTCGACGCCCAGCGCCACGGCCAGCATCGTGGCCTGTCGGAGGTAGTTCTCCCGCAACACGCTCGGGGTGAGCCCCTGCTCCCCGAAGAAGTCGAAGACGCGCGCCGCCCGGTAATGGCTCGTCGGGTCGTACGTGGCTCCGGCGAACCGCATCCCGCCCTTCGGGTACTCGACCGCGCCCGGCGTCTTCTCGGCCGCAAGCTCGGCGAATTCGGCGTACCAGCCGGTGAAGCGCGGTCGCAGCTCGTCGCCGTGCGGCGGCACCCGCAGAAAGCAGTTCCCCTCGCCGAGCTGGAGGTACTTGTAGCCGCCGCCGACGATCCAAGCCGACTCGAGGCGGTCGAGTGGAAACGACATCACGCCGAGCGCGTGGTAGACGTCAACGAGAAGCTCGGCACCACGTGTATCGCACGCCGACGCCAGCTCGTCGAGCCCCGGGACCATCCGCGAGTCCTCGAACAGCACCGCTGAGACGAGAACGGCGGCCGTGCGGTCGTCCGTCTCCGCCGCAAGCCGCTCCGCGACCGTGTCGGCAGGGCGCGCGTCCACGACGACGACCTCCAGCAGCTCCTCCTCCGCGAGCCGCGCCATCAGCCGCCTGAGCGTGTGGAACTCGCCGCTCGTCGTCACCAGGCGGGGGCGGCGCCGCAGGTCGAGTGCCGAGAGGAACCGGAGCACGAGCCCGAAGGTGTTCTGGTCGAGCGCGAGCTCCGCGTCGGGAGCCTCGAGCCAGACCCGGAAACCGTCGCGCACCCGGTCGGCCTTCTCGAGGGCTCGGCCCCACTTCTCGTCCGCGTGAAGCGCCGCGTCGTCCCAGGCCTCCACCACCCCCTGGCGGCCGACGTCCGGCCAGGCCTGATGCGAGTGCCCGGTCAGGAGCAGGCGCTCGGAGACGCGGAACGCCGAGTAGTGCTTCGCCAGCGCTTCGGCGTCGATCAAAGTTCCGAGCGAACCGCCCAGAGATCCGGGAAGAACGGCTTGTGGAGCGTCGTCCGGAGGTAGGCGGCGCCAGCCGAGCCGCCGGTTCCCGGGCGCGAGCCGATCGTCCGCTCGACCATTTTCACGTGGTGGTACCGCCACTCCATGAGTCCCTCGTCGAAGTCGACCATCCGCTCGGCGACCTGCGCCGGCTCGCTGTCGTCGCGGTAGGCCTGGAGCAGCGCCGCCTGGACGCCGGCCGATTCCTCCACCGGCTGCGTCACATCCCGCTGCAGGATCTCCTCCGGGACGTCGTAGCCCCGCGCGGCCAAGTAGTGGAGGAACGAGTCGTAGACGGACGGCCGAGCCATCGCCTCCTTGACCCTGCCGTAGTCGACGCCGCCCTCGTGGTACGCATCCAGGACACCGGGGTCGCGGCGCCCGAGAATCGCCTCCAGCTCCCGGAACTGCCCGGACTGGAATCCCGACGCCGCCTCGAGCCGGTCCCGGAACTCGAGGAACTGGACAGGGGTCATCGTCTCGATCACGTCGAGCTGTGCGACGACCAGCTTGAGGATCGTCAGCACGCGCTTGAAGGTCGCGAAGGCGCGTGCGTCGTTCCCCTCCTCGAGCATTCGCTGCAGGTACCGGAGCTCGTGGATCAGCTGCTTGAACCAGAGCTCGTAGACCTGGTGGACGACGATGAAGAGGATCTCGTCGTGCTCCTCGGACTTCGGGCGCTGGGCGCCGAGGATCTCCTCGAGGGCGAGATAGGACGTGTAGTTGAGCGATCGCTCCTTGCTCATCCGACTTCCGGGGAGTTCGCTCCAGGATGAGGCACAGCCCTCATTCTGGAGCGAGCTCCCTATACAGCTCCCGGGCGATGATCTCGCGCTGTACCTCGGACGCGCCCTCGTAGATCCGCGGCGCGCGCACCTCACGGTAGAGATGCTCGAGCAGATGCCCCTTCTCGAGCGCCCGTGCGCCGTGCACCTGGATCGCGACATCCACGGCGCGCTGCGCCGTCTCGGTCGCGAAGAGCTTCGCCATCGCCGACGCCTTGCGGACCGGTCGGACGCCTGCGTCGTACTGACTCGCCGCGTCGCCGACGAGGAGCCGCGCGGCCTGGATCTGCGTTGCGACCTCGGCGAGCTGGTGTCCGACCGCCTGGAAGCGGGCGAGTGGCTTGCCGAACGCCTCGCGCTCGGCCGTGTGGCGGACGGCTGCGTCCAGCGCCGCCTGGGCCATCCCGACCCCGAACGCGCCGACGCTCGGCCGGAAGAGGTCGAGGGTGTCCATGGCCACTCCGAAGCCGCCGCCGACCTCGCCCAGCACCTGCTCTGGCCCGGCTCGCACGCTGTCGAAGTCGAGACGGCCGATCGGGTGCGGCGCGACCAGCTCGAGATGCTCGCCCGTAAGGCCGTCGCTCTCGCGCGGGATCGCAAAGGCCGTGATCCCTTTGGCGCCGTCGTCCGAGGTGCGCGCGAACACGGAGTACACGTCGGCCTCGGGTGCGTTCGAGATCCAGAGCTTCGTGCCCGTGAGGCGGAAGCCGTCGCCGTCCTCCTCGGCTTGGAGCTCCAGCGCGGCCGCGTCGGAGCCCGCTTCGGGCTCGCTGAGCGCGAACGCCGCGACGGCGTCGCCGGCCGAGAGCTTCGGGATCCACTCGTCGTGCACCTCGGGCTTCGCGGCCTTGAGGATCGGGTAGCCGCCGAGGCCCTGGAGCGCGAGCGCCGTCTCCGCCTCGGTGCAGCCGTGCGCCAGGCCCTCGCGCAGCCGGCAGAGCTGCTGGGCCGAGCCGGCGAAGACGAGCTCCAGGAGCCCTTCGTCGCCCAGCGCCTTCACCAGCGGCCGGTTCAGCCGGCCGGGCTCGCCCTCTTCCGCGATTGCCGCGAAGCGCTCGTGGCCGAGCCGGCGCGCCTGTTCGAGGAGGTCAGCCATTTGGCAGCGCCGCGACGCCCATCAGCTCGACCTTCGCGTCTGGCTCCATGAGCGCCGAGACGCCGATGAGCGCCATCGCCGGGTAGCGCCTGCCGAAGTGGCGGCGCCAGGCCTCGCCGAGCTCCGACGTCGAGGCGCGGTACTCGTCGATTGCGGTCGTGTAGACGACGAGCGAGACCAGATCGTCGGGCTCGGCGCCGGCGGCGCGCATTGCACTGACGATCCGTCCGGCGGCCGAGTCGAACTGCTCGACGAGCGTCGCGCCCTCGCCGATCTGGCCGCCGAGGTGGATCGTCCGGCCCGCAACCACCGCGTGGGCGAAGCCGACCGGCTCCGGAAGGTCGGGGGGGTTGACGATCACCGGCCGGTCCATGCGGGGCTCCTTCCCTCCGACCACGCCGCATGGAACTCCCGGAAGTCGTCGCTCTTCATCAGCAGCGCCTGGGCGAGCGCCTCCATCTCGATCGCCCCACTCAGGTCGAGGTCGAGCTCCCGCGTGAGCAGGATCTTGGTCGTCGCGTAGGCGAGTGCGGGCCCGTCGGCAAGCTGTCGCGCCAGCTCCTGGGTCGTGTGTTGAAGCTCCTCGTCCGGCACGACACGGGTCGCCAGGCCGATCGCCGTCGCGCGGGCGGGGTCGACGTCCCCGCCGAGGAGCAGCAGCTCGGTTGCGCGACCAAGGCCGACCAGGCGGGGGAGCAGGTAGGCGGCGCCCATGTCGGCGCCGGCTAGGCCCACCTTTGTGAAGAGGAACGAGAACTTGGCCGAGCTCGCCAGCAGTCGCAGGTCGGCCGCCAACGCGAGCACGGCGCCGGCGCCGGCAGCGACGCCGTTGACGGCCGCGACGATTGGGATCGGGCAGTCGCGCATCGCCTTCACGACGGCGCCGCTCATGCGCGTGAACTCGAGCAGCTCACCGGCGGACATCCCCTGGAGCTCGCCGATGATCTCCTCGACGTCGCCTCCGGAGCAGAAGCCGCGCCCCTCGCCGGTCAGGACGAGAACACGCACGTCGCCCAGGTGCGGCAGCTCGGTGACGAGGTCGCGGAGGTCGGCGTAGACGTCGAAGGTCAGGGCGTTGAGCTTGTCCGGCCGGGAGAAGGTCACCGCCGCGACGCCGTCCTCGACCGCGAAGTCGAAATGCTCCCACTCTTCAGTGAACGCCGCGGAGGCGCGGAACGGGCTCACGACTGGATCCCTCCGCCGTCGAGCACCAGCGTCTGCCCGTTGATCGCGGCCGCTTCCGGCGAGGCGAAGAACTCGACCGCGAACGCGACCTCTTCGGGCTTGAGCAGGCGGCCGAGCGGGGTCATCTGCACCAGTGATGCCTCGGCCTCCTCGGCGGAGCGGCCCGTCTTCTCGACGATGTTCTCGATCGTCCGGCGGGTCATGTCCGTGTCGACCCAGATCGGGCAGACGGCGTTCGCCGTTACGCCCGTGCCGGCCACCTCGGCAGCCGTCGCGCGCATCAGGCCGATCGCGGCGTGCTTCGAGGCCGTGTACGCAGCCGTGTAGCGCGAGCCGACGAGGCCGGCCACGGATGCCACGGTCACGATGCGTCCATCTCCACGCTCGATCATGCCGCCGATCGCCGCGCGGGTGCAGAGGAAGACCCCGGTGGCGTTGGCGTCGAGGTGGCCGCGCCAGTCTTCGAGCGTCGTGCGCTGCAGCGGAGTGCTCCAGGCGACGCCGGCGTTGTTGACGAGCACGTCGACGGGCCCGGCCTGCTCGAAGAACTCGTTGACCATCTGCTCGTCGGTGACGTCGAGCCGGTCGCGGCCGACGGCTTCGACGCGGTCTCCGCTCGCCGCGAAGCGCTCGGCGAGCGCCTTGCCGATTCCCTTCGTCCCGCCGGTGACGACGACAAGGCGGCTCAGCGGAGCGCCTTCCGGTCGAGCTTTCCGGACGGCGTTCGCGGAAGGTCGTCTACGAACCGGATCTCGCGGGGGACCTTGTGGCCGGCGAGCTGCCCGCGCGCGAAGTCCATGAGCTCCTGCTCCTCGAGCGGCTCTCTGGCGACGACGTATGCGCGGGTGAGTGTGAGACCGTTCTGCTGCGCGCCGACGACGACGCACTCCACGACGGCGGGGTGGCCGACCAGGCAGTGCTCGATCTCCGCAGGCGCAACCCAGATCCCGCCGACCTTGATCAGGTCGTCCGCGCGGCCGCGGTACCAGAAGTAGCCGTCGGCGTCGCACTCGAAGAGGTCGCCGGTGCGGACGCGGTCGCCGTGGAAGGTCTGCTTCGTCTTCTCGTGCTCGCCCCAGTAGAGGAGCGCCGCGGTGTCGCCTTCGATCCAGAGCTCGCCGTTGTCGGCGATGTGGGCCTCGTAGCCGGGGACGAGCTCCCCGGTGCTGCCGGGCTTCGCGCGGCCGGGCCGGTTGGAGATGTAGATGTGGTACGCCTCGGACGAGCCGATCCCGTCGAGCACCTCGACGCCGAAGGTCTCCAGCCAGCGGTCGTGCAGCTCCTTCGGCAGCGCCTCGCCGGCCGACGTGCACAAGCGCACAGGAGACATGTCGGGTGCCAGACACTCGTCATGTCCCGGTTGGAGGGTTTTGGCGACCATCTGCGCCATCATCGTCGGGACATTCACAAGGATCGTCGGCTTGTGCTCGGCGATCAGCTCGAAGATCCGCTCGGGCGTGGAGCGCTCAGGGAAGACGATCCCTGCGGCGCCGACGCCGAACGGGAAGAGTGCGGCGAGGTCACGCGCGTACCCGAAGAAGAGCTTCGGAACGGGGAGGACGACGTCGTCGGGCCGGAGGTCGAGGACGCCGCGCGCGTACCACTCGAAGCTGAGCACCGGGCTGTGCGTCGGGTGGACCGCGGCCTTCGGCTGCCCGGTCGAGCCAGTCGTGAACTTCCAGAGCGCGACGTCGTCCTTGGTCGTCGGAGCCGCCTCGAGCTCGGGCGAGGCGGTTGCGAGCCGCTCCTCGAACGAGTAGTCCACGACGAGGATCTCGCGGAGCCAGCGGCTGCCCCCGGCCGCCTCCCGGATCGCCGCCTCGGTCGTCTCGTCGGCGACGACGATCCCCGCTCGCGTGTAGTCGAGGTAGTAGGCGTAGTCCTTCGGCGGGAGGAAGGTGTACGCCTCGGCGGTGACCGCGCCGATCTTCTGCGCGCCGTACCAGAGGGCGACGAACTCGACGGAGTCGGCGAGCACGAGCAGCACGCGTTCCTCGGGTCTGACCCCGAGCTCGAGCAGGACGTTGCCGCTCCGGTTCACGAGCTCGGCCAGCTCTGCGTAGGTGGTCGGGCCGCCGGGGCCAATCAGGGCGGTCCGACCGCCGCGCCCCTCCTCGACGTTCCGGTCGACGAAGTGCGTCGCCAGGTTGAGCTCGCGCGGGAGGTCCTCGTAGCCGATCACGCAGCGGCGACCTCGCGAATCAGCTCGACGAGCATCTCGGCCAGGATCTCGAACGTCCGCTCGCCCTCCTCCGTCGTAGCGTCGGCCGGCGCACCGGCGTACGCCTGATCCATGCCCATCGCGATGAAGCTCGTCTTCCCCGAGCGGATCGCCTCCGGCATGTCGACCATGTTCGCTTCCAGCGTGCCCATTCGCGCCTGGTCGACCAGGTCCGGGCGATCGGCGAGCACGAGCGAGGTCTCGTACCGGCCCGCATGTCCCGCGCCGGCTCGGAACTCGTCCGTGAGGCGCTCGGCGTTCGCCCGGCGCGTGACGTCGAGCAACGGCAGCCCGAGCTCGCGTAGCGTCCAGACCTGCTCCGGCTCGAGATGGCTGTTGACGAGCACGACCCGCTCGAGCCCCGAGCAGATTTCGGTCACAAGCGAGCGGAGCGTCTCTTCGCCGATCGAGACCGCACCCGGAAAGTCGGCGCCGTACCGGGTGACGCCGTACGGGATCTCTGGAAGGACGAGCACGTCGATCTCGCCACGCAGCCACTCGGCCGCGCGGCGGCAGATCCCGACCGAGATCAGCGTGTCCGTCCCAAGCGGTGCGTGCGGCCCGTGAGGCTCGGTCGCCCCGAGCGGAAGGACCTGGACGGCGCTCTCGCGACCTTCGAGCGCCGGGTAGGCCAATTCGCCTAGTAACAGACTGTTACTTGCCCCCGAACGGCGCATGGTCAGCGCGATACCTCCGCTTGCAACAACTTGTTACTTGCCTCGAGCGGGCGCTCGATGTCGCCCTCGGGCAGGTCGAGGAGGACGAGATCCGCCCGCCCTGCGGCGACCGCTGTGTTCGCATCGTCGATCGTGGTCAGGTGGCCTCCGACGAGCGTTGGCACCCGCGCCTCGTTGCGGACGCGGTCGCTGAGTGCGGTCAGGAAGCCGCGCCTGTACTCGGGCCGGTCGTCGTGGATCGTCTGCCCGGCCTAGACGTGGATCAGGTCGGCGCCGCCCTCGGCCATCGCCCGCGCGATCGCGACGCCGTCGCTCACGGAGTTGCCGCGGGGGTGCCAGTCGGTCACGGAGAGCCGAACGGCGAGCACGCGCGGCCAAACGTCTCGGACGGCGTCGAGCACCGAGAGCGGGAAACGAAGCCGATCGTCCTCTTCGCTGACGAGCGGCGAGAGGTAGCTCCCGAGCAGGTACCCGTGTGCCATGTCCAGTTCGAGCACGTCGACTCCGAGCTCGCCGGCCCGCCCTGCCGCCGCGACGAACTGCTCGCGGATCGCTGCCTCGTCCGGCTCGCCGGGGACTGCGCTGAACGGGCCATAGGGCCTGCGCGTCAGAGCCACGACCGGCCAGCCGTCCCTGAGCGGGAGGTCTACCCCGATCGAGCGCGGCTGCGTCGCGCCCCGACGCCCCGCATGGACGAGCTGGAGGAGCACCTGCCCGGCGGGCGGGCTCCACTCGTCGATCGCCGGCGTCTCCGGCGTGATCCGCCCCTCGGCGGAGACCGCCACGAGCCCGCTCGGGACGAGGCCGAACCGGTTCTCGAACCGGACGCCGCGGAGCTCGAACGGCGAAAACGCGGGCGGCGGCGAGACCGGCGCACCGCCGAACCAGGCGTCGAGCGCACGGGTGAAGCGCGGGTCGCGGATTCCCAGGCTCGCGTGCGTGATGCGGCCGCTGCGTGTCAAGAGGTTGAACGCGAACTGGATCGGCTCGAGGTGAACGTAGCTCCCCACCCGCCGGAAGTAGCCGGCGCTCTCGCTGGCCGCTCCCTGTGTGCGCTCGACCGCCGGCCCACGCTCGAGCTCGTAGTCAAGGAGCGCCGCGCCGACGTCCCACCCCCGCCGCGTTAGCGCATTCGCCAGCGCGATCGAGTCTTCCATCGCGAGCTTGGTGCCGGATCCGATCGAGAAGTGCGCGGTGTGGGCCGCGTCGCCGAGGAGCACGACCCGTCCGTCGTGCCAGACCCTGTTCGTCACCTTCGGGAAGTCGAGCCAGACCGAGCGGTTCGAGAACAGCTCGCGGCCGCGGAGGTCGCGGGCGAACAGCTGCTCACAGTACGCCAGGTTCTCCTCTTCGGACATGTCCTCGTGCCTGGCACCAAGCCACGTCTCGAGGGGACACTCGACGATGAAGGTGGACATGCCCTCGTCGTACGGGTATGCGTGCACGTTGTAGACGCCGTGCTCCGACTCCTTGAAGACGAACGTGAAGGCGTCGAAGACGTGGTCGGTCCCGAACCAGACGTACTTCGACCCCTCGGGCTCGACCTTCGTTCCGAACTCGCCGAGCCGGCGCACGAGCGAGTTCGCGCCGTCCGCCCCGACGACGAGGTCCGCCTCCGGCAGCTCGGAGACCTCGACGCCGAACTCGAGCTCGACCCCGACAGCGCGGGCCCGCCGTTGCAGGATC
>Ga0193741_1000070_pt1 | contig 23246 bp, 20 predicted proteins | sample L2s2metaG_FD_143059 | JGI IMG/M metagenome (GOLD analysis project Ga0193741, IMG submission 143059) | Soil microbial communities from a riparian zone of the East river system, Colorado, United States - L2s2 | ecosystem: Environmental > Terrestrial > Soil > Riparian zone | place: USA: East River...
CGCTACGACAAGCGCGGCATCGGGCAGAGCGGCGGCCGCGCCGAGTCGGCGACGATTGCCGACTACGCCGAGGACGCCCGGCAGGTGCTGCTGTGGCTCGAAAAGCAAAAGGGCATCGACAAGAGCCGCATTGCACTGGTTGGGCACAGCGAGGGCGGACTGGTGGCGATGCTGACCGCCGGACGCGAGCGCGGCAAGGTCCGCGCCATGGCGCTCGTCGGCACGCCGTCGACGAGCGGCAAGGAAGTCGTCCTCGAGCAGCAGAAACACATTCTGTCGAAGATGCCGATCGACGAGGCGCAGCGCCAGGAGAAGATCGCGCTGCAAGAAAAGATCAACACCGCGGTGATCAAGGGCACGGGGTGGACCGACATTCCCGAGGCGGCGCGCCGCGCCGCCGACACGCCGTGGTTCTACAGCTTCCTCACCTTCAATCCCGAGCGCGCGATGGACGACACGCGGCAGCCGGTGTTGATCGTGCAGGGCGAGCTTGACGTGCAGGTGAAACCGGAGCACGCCGATCATCTCGCGCAGATGGCGCGCGAGCGCAAAGGCGCGAAGGTGCCGATCGAGGTCGTGAAGGTGCCGGGCGTGAATCACCTGCTCGTGCCGGCCAAGACCGGCGAAGTCACCGAGTACCAGTCGCTCGGCCCGGATGCGAAGGTGTCGCCTCAGGTCACCAGCGCGATCGTGACATTCCTGGCGAAAGTCCTGAAGGGTTGAGTTCCCGGCGGTGCCGGACTATTTCTTGTCTTTGAGCGCCACGACCACCGCGTCTTGAACGTCGAGCCGAAGGGGCGCCTGCATCATCTGGCTCAAGGCCGACGACGCTACGACCAACTCGCTCCTGGGCCGTGTTCGAATGCTGACATCGCCGGTGAAGGTCACGTCGCCTGTCTTCTCATTCGGCAGAGTGAATTCACCCTTAACAAGATGGATGCTGAAAGAGGCATTCGCCGGGACCTCGAGCACCGACAGGACGTGACCGCTTCGCGCCGCGATCGTCACGCGAGCAGCGCCCGAACTAAAGAAGCTGGACAAGTACGGCGGCGCCTGGGCATCGCTGCTCTGCATGGGAGCTGCGAGAGCTACCCACGCCATGCCCGCGACCAATGCCAGCGTCAGTCCCATGATTTGCTTCATGATCGTCCTCCAGTCTGATCGTACCGGTGTCGCGACAAGTCGATGTTAGCCAGCACTCGTTTTCGAGAGCAAGCTGATGCACACCTACGGCTTCGCCGTGGTCACTTGTGACATCAGCACCATCCACGGACCCGTCTCCCGTGTCCACACTTCCAGAACCCACAGGCCGCCGCTGAAAAAGCGCGCGAGCACGATGTCGCCTCGTTGGGTGTTTTGTTCGCGGGAGCGCGGGACGTACGGCCTCGGCGCCTGGGTCCGCAGATTCGCGAGTCGTTCGGCTCTCGTCATGAACGACCCGTCCTGCTGGACCGTTGTGAACGCCGGGGCCGTGTACTTTTCCCACTGGGCCGAATCCGCGGCATAGAAGGCAGTGTCGCGCGCCTGCATCGCGGCCCTGAGATCCGCGGGCAATTGCGCAGCAGCCGAAGCAGGCGCCGCGAGCGACGCGGCGAGAGGAATCCCGGGCTTCACGTCGACGTTGTGATACGCGACGACCTTCCATTCCCCAGCCTGCTTCGCCACCACTTGCAGCAACCGCGTTCGCAAACGCCCCGAGGCATCAGCATTGGTGCCCTGCGCCAACTGTCCAGAAACGACGCCGGCGACAGCGGTGAGCACTTCAACCACGGCAACATCGGGTCGCACGAACTTGAGCGACACGATGTCCTGTTGCAACGTCGTCTGCTTGAAGCGGCCTTCGAAGATCACTTGGTGTTGCTTGAGAAACGCGTCGTATCCGCTGAAGAACTGGCCCGTGATGTTCGTAAACGTGCCGTCCGCGGCGAAGTGACGTGAGTACGCGACGGCGTCTCCCTGGTTCCAGGCAGCGATCTCGTCCTGGATGATGCTACGGACGGCGGTTTCGTCCGAGGCAGTCTGCGCAAATGATGCTGACGCGACGAGCAGCGTCAATGCCATGCCGCACATAAGGTGTCTGATCATGACTGTCGGCTCCATCGGGATGTTAGTCGGCTTTCGTTCGCACCAGTAGCATCAGCCCCGATGACCATGCCAGCTTGACCGATGCGAACGATGGCTGATTTGAGAGCTCGTTGATCAGCGCGGGCACTTTCGGAGCGTGGCCTTCCGGCCAATTCGGCTGCGGGAGCCAATCGTCGACCAGGTAGAGGCCCCCAACTCGCACGAGCGATAAGGCGACATCCAGATGCGTGAACTTGCCCGGCCACGAGTCGGCATAGATGAAATCGTAGCTGTTGACGTGCGATCGCCTGAGCCTGGTCGTCATTGTCGACCGAATCGAGAGTCGAGGACGCGTCCATGCCGGCAAGCAGCCAGGCCGTGCCGATGCCGGTTCCGGTGCCGATTTCGAGAAAGCGTCCCCCCGGCGTCGACGCGGCGAGTACGCGCAAGAGAGCCCCGGTCGTCGGCTCGGAGGCCATCGCAAAGCCGCTCAGGTTGCTGTCACGGCGCAAGTCCGCGAGCACTTCGGGAGCGCCGTCGATTGTTTGATCGTTCAATTTTTGTCGCGCGGCAAGAAAGGCCAGGCCGGAATCAATCTCAGTCAGATTGTCCTCCACATTTTCTCGACGCGATCGCGCAACGCCGACGCCGTCTCGTTGTAATCGGCATTCTCCGCGAACATCATCGGCTCGCCGATCACGATCCTCACGCGATGCGCGCTCCACAGACGCAGCAGCCGCCAGTTGAAGCTGCGGCCCCTCGGCCACAACTCGAACACGCCCTTGATCGCCACGGGAACGATCGGCACGCGCATGTGCTGCGCGAGGATCGGCGCGCCCTTCTTGAACTTCTTCACCGTGCCGTCGATCGAGCGCTCGCCTTCGGGAAACAGGACAAGGATCTTGCCGTGCGCCAGTCCGAAGGCGCCCGCCTGCATCGCCGGAACGAGATTCGAATCCGGATCGACCGGCACCAGGTTCGCCAGCCGCGCGAACCACTGCGTCAGCGGCGTCTCGAAATACTCGACCGCGCCGACGAAGAACAGGTTCCTGAAGATCCCGAACGGCAGCCTCGGGCAGATCATGAACGGATCGAGATAACTCTGATGGTTGGGACTGATGATGTAGGCGCCGCTCTTTGGAAGATTCTCCAGTCCGCTCAGCTCGATCCGGAACAGGGTCGCGCGAATCAATCGCGAGATAAGGTGCACCAACGGCGCCGCGATCGGACGCTTCTCGAGCAATCCACTCAAGACCGGATCGGATGCCGGCGGGAGATCGCGCAGGAGAAAGGCCCAGGATTGTTCCGTCGATTTCGCCGCTAGCGACGCCCCTTTAGACTCGGCCCTCAACGCTTCGACGAGTTGCCGCACCGTGAAGATCCCGGCGGCGGTGTTCTTCGCTACCTTCACGCCGCTGCGCTGTTCGAGCTCCGTCATCAGATCGACGCGCTCCAGCGAATCGAAGCCGAGATCGATCTCGAGGTTCGCGTCAGGGTACAGGCGCGCGCCCTTTCTCAACCGCTCCCGGATGATCGCAAGCACCGTGGCCGCATGCGGTGAGGCCATCCATTCACCATCGGCATCGCTGATCGGCGCGTCCCGCTTCCCTGACGCGATCTCCTGCCGCTCGCGCGTTCGTCGCTCGACCTCATGCCTGTCGATCGCCTGCTCCGCCATCCGCGGCAGCGGCTCGAACCAGATGTCGTAACCGATGACGCGCTGATGCGCCGGTAATTCCGCCGTCAGCCCCTCCATCTCGAAGCGGATGATGTCGCCGGCATTGACGATGTGTTTCGCGCGCAGGCGGTCGAGTTCGGGGACGACGACGGCGAACAATCGTTCGTCGCCAATCACGCAGATCTCTCTTATGAACAGCGACCGGCGGTAATGGGCTTCGATCTCTTCCGGAGAGATCATTTAGGAGCTAACCATCGCACTTCCAGGTACGTCACTGGCGTGTCGACGGCCGAAAACCAATGCGCCGATCCTGCAGGGACGATGAATACGTCGCCTTTGACGAAGTGTTGGCTCACGCCATCGGCGATCGACGCGGGTTTGCCATTCGCGGCCGCGATCAGCTTCCCACCCGTGACCATCGTCCCCTCTCCTTCGACGATGTAGAGCAACTCGGTGTTGCCGGCATGCGCGAGCGCGCCGGCGGCCTTGTCGCGCTTCACGATGCTGACCCGATACTGATCGGTCGTCGTCACGTTTGATGACGACATCCCTCCGGCGTTGACGGTCGCCTTCTGCAGCACGGCCGCGAGGTCCGCCGCCGACTTGAAAATAGCCGGCGAACCTGGCGCGGGCGCTGGTGGCGGCGGGGCTTGCGCCCAGAGCCGGGCCGGGGTCACACTCAGCAACACGAATACGCTGATGCTTGGGACGAGACACTTTGCGATCGGTTTGAAGCTGCGCATGGCGGTTATCTTACTCATGCTGCTGGCCGCGGCGGCGCCGCTGCTAGCCCAGCAGCCGCGCATTGCGCCTGAAATCGCAACAGGGACATCTGTGATCCGCGGCCGCGTCACCGACAGCGTCACGAAGGCGTCGGTCGCCGGCTGCACGTTCCGGATCACCGCCTCGGGCGGGCTCGCGACCCGGGTCACCGATCTGGCCGGGACATACGAGCTGAAAGATGTCGCCGCCGGCAGCTACTTCCTCAGACTCGAATGTCCGGGCTATCTGCGGTCCTGCTATGGATTCAATGCGCCCGACGGCGCTCCGGTATGCACAACCGTTGACATCGTCCGCGATCAACAGAGAGACAACGTTGACGTCAGCGTTATTCCTGGCGCGATCGCGCGCGGGCAGGTGATGACGTTCGATGGCAGGCCGGTGACACGCGCCAGCGTGCGGCTGGGCCGGGGAATGAAGGGCGAGCCGACTTTCATCGTCGTCCCTACGACCACCGACACGGAAGGACGTTTCGAGCTGACCGACCTGCCGGCCGGCGAATGGCGGCTCGAGGTCGAGATTCCTCCGGTGGCTGGCGGCTTGCGGCCGCCGATTGTCTACTACCCTGGCGTCCTGTCTTGGGAAGACGCCGGCGGCGTGGAGCTGACCGCCGGCAAGGTCACCGATCGACTCACGATTTTCGTGCCGCGCATCAACGAGAACACCCTGACCGTCGTCGTGCCGCCGCCCGATGCCACGATCGAAGACATCACCGTCTCGGTCTTGCGCGAATCGCCGCTGATCACGCAGCGGCTCGCTCTCAACGTCGAAGGCGTCGGCACGCTCAAGGGCGTGCTGCCCGGCCGGTATTTCGCGACGGCGCGCGCGTCCTCGCGCGACAAGCAATGGGCGGCGTTCGAAGTCGTTGACCTCATCGAGGACAGCTACGAGGCGCGGCTGCAGTTGATGCCGACCGGCAGCATCGCGGGGAAAATCGTCACCGACAAGGGCGACCTGCCGCCACTCGCCGGCGTGATCGTCGGAGCGTCGTGGATCTACGACGGCGCCGAGGTCAATCCGCTGGCCGTTGATGAAGCACGAGTCGCCCTCGACGGATCGTTTCGCATCGATCATCTCTTTGGCACGCGCCAGCTGCAGCTGCGCGCGCTCGATATCGACTGGGAAGTTGCCGCGATTCGACAGGACCGCACCGATGTCACCAGCAGCGGCGTGGTCGTCGTCCCCGACGCCACCACGCAGGCGACCATCGTCCTGCGCAAGCGGTAGCAGACTGTATGATTGATTGCGCCGATGCCTTCACCTCTCCGCATTGCCTTTCTCGGCTGCGGCTTCATCACGCGCGTGCACAGCCGCAACCTGCGGCGGTTCAAGAGCGAGATCGTCTGCGGCTACGCTAGCCGCGACAAAGCCAAAGCCGCGGCGTTCTGCAGTGAGTATGTGGGCACCGGCAGCTATTCGGATTACGCGGATGCGATCCACGACCCGAACGTCGATGCGGTCGTGATCGCGGTGCCGCCCAAGTTTCACCTGAACCTGACGTTGCAGGCGCTGTCGGCCGGGAAGCACGTGCTCGTCGAGAAGCCTGCGTATCCGACGACCGCCGATTACCATGCGGTGCGAGACGCGCGCGATCGCGCGAAGCGGGTGGTGCTCGTCGGCGAGAACGATCACTACAAGCCGCTCGCCATCAAGCTCCGCACGCTGCTGGCCGACGGCGTGATTGGTGAAATGGTCTTCGGCCACTTCAGCAGCGTCGTCAAACGACTGAAGGACGCGGACGACTGGCGCAACGACGAATCGATGGCCGGCGGCGATGCGTTCTTCGAGGAAGGCATCCACTGGCTGCACCTGGCGGCGAGCCTCGGCCCGAAGATCACGGCGATCAGCGGCTTTCGCCCGGCGCCGTCGCGCGAAGGTCCCGACACGCGCGTCAAGAGCATGATGGTGTCGTTCACGTACGACAATGGCGCGGTCGGATCGCTCTACTACTCGCGTGAGATCCCATCGATGCTGAAAGGCCTGCGCCTCTCGAAGTTGATGGGACGCAAAGGCGTGATCACCTTCGAATCGAACGGCGCCGTGATGCTCGTTCGTGGCGAGGGATTTCCGCGAATCATGTTCCCGGGCTTCAGCGACATTCGCGGCTACCAGGCGATGTATCGCGACTTCCGTGAAGCGATCGAACAGAATCGCCAACCGCAGATGAGTCTCGAGCGGGCGATTGAAGACCAGCTCCTGATGGACCAGATCTACGCGTCGCTGTGAACAATTTTGACATCGTCATCATCGGAAGCGGCGCTGGCGGTGGCACCATCGCGCGCGAGCTGGCCTCGACCGGCGCGACGATCCTGATCGTCGAGCGCGGCGACTTCATTCCGCAGGAAGATCACAACTGGAATCCGGCGTCGGTCTGGAAGGATCTTCGCTACCGCACCACCGAGACGTGGCTCGACGAGGCCGGCCGATCGTTCCGTCCGTACACGCACTATTGCGTCGGCGGCAACACCAAGTTCTGGGGCACAGTGATGTACCGGCTGCGACCGCAGGATTTCAAGGAGATGCAGCACGCCGACGGCGTGTCGCCGGCGTGGCCGATCGATTACGACACGCTCGCGCCGTACTACGATCGCGCCGAGGCGATGTACGACGTGCACGGCGAGGCTGGCGCCGATCCCACTGAAGGCCGGCGCAATCCATACCCGTTTCCGCCGGTCCCCCACTCCAGGATCGTCGGCGCCATCGTCGAAGATTTGAAAGCGCAAGGGCTGCACCCGTCGCCGCTGCCGCTCGCTCTTCGAGAGAATTGCGTCTACTGCAACACGTGCAATTCATTCCCTTGCAAGATTCACGCGAAGGCCGATGCGGAGGTGTGCGCGGTCACACCGGCGACCGCCAACACGAATGTCACCTTGTGGGTCAATGCGATCGCTCGTCAGCTGATTACAGACAGCAGCGGCAAGAAGGTCGAAGCGGTCGCGATCGAGCGCGGCGGTGTGGTCGAGCGCGTTTCTGCGCCGCTCGTGATCGTGTCATGCGGCGCCGTGAATTCGGCGGCGCTGCTGTTGCGATCTGCGACAGACAAACACCCGAACGGCCTCGCCAATTCTTCCGGTCTCGTCGGCAAGCGATACATGGCGCACCTGGCGACGATGATGCAGGGGTTTCATCCGTTTCGTGTCAACGACACCGTCTTTCAGAAGACGGTCGCCATCAACGATTTCTATTTCAAGGGCCGGCGCGTGTCATTCCCGCTCGGCCAGATCCAGTCGCAGGGCCGCACCCACGGCGTCATGGCACAGACCGTGGTGCCGCAAGTGCCGGTATGGGCGTACGAAATGTGGGTCGCGAGGGGCGTGGACTGGCTGGCGATGACGGAAGATCTGCCGCGCCCCGAGAACAGGGTCACGATCGAATCGAACGGGCAGATTCGCCTTCACTACAAGCCGAACAATCTGACCGCGCACCGGGAGCTCGTGAATGAGGCGCGGCGCATCCTGAGAAAGCTCGGCTTCTGGATCGTGATGACGCACTCGCACAAATCGAAGAACACTACGCACCAGTGCGGCACGCTCGTGTTCGGCACGAACCCCGCCGAATCGGTCCTCGATGCCTATTGCCGGACTCACGACGTCGACAACCTCTTCGTCGTCGACGCGTCGTTCTTTCCCTCGTCGGCCGCCGTCAATCCCGGCCTGACCATCGTCGCGCAAGCGATCCGGACCGCCGACCACATCAAGACGGCTCGTCTCTGATCAGCGCGACGCGCGCGTCTTCACGATCCACAGATTTCACGGATTCACACGGAACCGAGCGGCCCGCTGCGCCGGCTTCGCCGGCGCTCGTCGAAGGTCAGTCGAGGACCGGAGATGAGCGGGCGCCGATCATGACGCTCATCTCCGGACCTCGGCTGACCTTCGCGCGGCCGCAGGCCGCGGCGGGCCGCTGCAGTCTCGCGAGCGCGTCGCAATGTAATCCATGTAATCCATGTAATCCGTGTAATCCGTGTAATCCGTGTAATCCGTGGACGATTACCGAATCCGCGCACCGTTGATGGGACCGGCGTGGAAGAACGCCATCGGCGTCACCACGCCGCCCTGCTTGAACACCTGGCCGTCCTTCATCACGAACTGCACGTTCTTCAACGCGTTCAGATCGTCGAGCGGGTTGCCGGGCATCGCGATCATGTCCGCGAAGAAACCTGCCTTGATGGGGCCGCGCGTGGTTTCGGTCTCGCTGATCTTGTAGCCGGTGATCGTCATGGCCCGCAGGGTGTCGGCGTTCGGGATGCCCGCGTCGATCCACGGCTTGATGAACTCCAGGCACAGCTCCCCGCGGGTCTTGCCGGGCACCCAGTAATCGGCATCCGTGGAAAACGTCATCAGCACCTTGTTGGCATACGCGCTCTTCATTCCGGCGATCGTGCGCTCGTACGCCTGCGCGCCCACGGGGTGGCCCTCGAGCCCCGGCGGCGTTTCTGTGCCGGCGCGGAAGATGCCCTTCTGCGCCATCAGCTTGTGGAATTCGTCGGTGAGGGCGCCCGAGTGCGCGATCGACCAGATGCCGGCCTCGATCGCATTGCGCGCGCCGTTCTGCGTCTGCACGTGGCCTTCGACCTTCATGCCCGACTTCGCGGCCTCGCGGATCACGAGCCGGATCTCATCAGCGGTGTAGCCGTACGGCTTGCAGTCCACGCAGATCTTGATCACCTTCGCGCCGAACAGGATGTTCTGCCGGATCGCCTTCACAATCTCGTCTGGCGTGTCGGCGTCGAGGTACTCCGGGTAGACGATGTTGTGGTCGTTGACCATTTCGGGCGTCGGGAAGAACTGACCGCCCATGCCGCCAATGATGATCCCGGAGTTGATGATCGTCGGCCCGGGGATCCAGCCCTGATCGATCGCCTGGCGCAGCGCGGTGTCGGCATAGAGCGCGTTGTTGCCCATGTCGCGAACGATCGTGAATCCAGACGCGAGCATCTGGATGCCGTTCGACGCCGCCTGGATCGCGCGCAGCGCCGTCGATTCCTGCACGTAGGTGTAGTAGTAGATGTTGTTTTCCGGAAACGGCTTGTAGGTCAGCGCAAGGTGGTTGTGCGCCTCGACGAGCCCGGGCATGACTGTCATCCCCGACAGATCGATCACGCGCGCCCCGGCGGGAATCGCGACATTCGGACCGACGTCGCGGATGCGCGTCCCTTCGACGACGATGACCTGATTCGTCAGGATGCGGCCGCCTTCCGGATCGAGCAGGCGTCCCGCGCGAATGGCGGTGACCTGCGCCGGCGCCTGGGCGGGCGCCTGGCCGCTTACGATGCCGCCGCCGATTACGAAGAGTGCAACAACGACGCACGATGACAGGAACGCTCGCATCAGGGACCTCCAGGACGAACCGCGCGGAGTATAGATCGCGCGTGCCGGCGACGCGCGCGTCTTAAACGATCCACAGATTTCACCGATTCACACGGAACCGAGCGGCCCGCTGCGCCGGCTTCGCCGGCGCTTGACGAAGGTCAGTCGAGGTCCGGAGATGAGTGGGCGCCGATCATGACACTCATCTCCGGGCCTCGGCTGACCTTCGCGCGGCCAAAGGCCGCGGCGGGCCGCTGCAGTCAGTGGGCGCGTCGCGGTCTAATCCGTGTAATCCGTGTAATCCGTGTAATCCGTGGATGGGAATCCGTGGATAATCCGCGGATGCAGAGCTCCCGTCGCATCGCCATCGGCGTGCTCGCGATCACCGGGCTCGTCGCCCTCGCATATGCGCAGCAACCGGCGCCTCCACCGCAGCCGCCGGTCGTCGCGCCAATGCCGGAAATCCTCAAGACCTATTCGGCCGTTACCGCCGATCGCCTTCAGAAGCCTGCCGACGGTGACTGGCTGATGATCCGGCGTTCGTATGACGGGTGGGGTTACAGCCCGCTCGATCAGATTACGCCGGCCAACGTCAGCCGCCTCGAGCCGGCGTGGGTCTTCTCCACCGGCGTCAGCAGCGGCCACGAGGCCGCGCCGATTGTGAACAACGGGGTGATGTTCTTTTCGACGCCATCGCATCGCGTGATCGCGATCGATGCGAAGACCGGCACCATCCTCTGGCGATACCTCAAGGAAGTCGCCGAGAACGTCGTCGCGCCGCATCCCACGTCGCGCGGCGTCGCGCTCTACGGTGACAAGGTGTTCTTTGCCGCGAACGATGCGGTGCTCGTTGCGCTCAATGCGCGAACCGGTGAGCAGGTGTGGACCACAAAGGTTGCGGAAAACAAGAACGGCTATTACATGACGCTCGCGCCGCTCGTCGCCGACGGCAAGGTGATGGTCGGCGCGTCGGGCGGCGAGCTTGGCATCCGCGGATTCGTGGCCGCGTTCGATCCTGAGACCGGCCGCGAATTGTGGCGCACCTACACCGTGCCCGCGCCCGGCGAGCCCGGCAGCGAGACGTGGCCGAAAGGCGATCAGTGGAAGAACGGCGGCGCGCCGGTGTGGGTGACCGGCAATTACGATCCGCAGACAAACATCGCGTACTGGGGAACCGGCAACGGCGGTCCATGGATGGGCGATCAGCGTCCCGGCGATAATCTCTACGCGACCTCGGTGGTCGCGCTCGATGTCGCAACCGGAAAGATCAAAGGCCACTTCCAATACGTTCCGAACGATTCGTGGGACTGGGATGAAGTGTCGCCGCCGATCCTGGTCGACTTCCAGCGGCAGGGCCGGACGGTCAAAGGCCTGATCGACGTCTCGCGCAGCGGTTATCTGTGGTTCCTCGAGCGCACCGACGGCCCGATCAACTTCGTCGACGGCAAGCCGTTCGTGAAGCAGAACGTGTTTCGAGGCCTCGATCCGAAGACCGGTCGGCCCGATGTGGATCCCGCGCGCAAGCCTGGCACCGGCAAGACCGCGGACTTCTGCCCCTCACATTGGGGCGGCAAGAACTGGCCGCCGATCGCGTTCAGTCCGAAGACACGGATGATCTATATCCCCGCAAACGAAAACCTGTGCGGCACGCTGATCGGCCGGCCGGCGACGTACACGCCAGGCAGCAGCTACACCGGCGCCACGAGCACGCTCTACCTCGCACCAGGCGCGAAGCACATCGGCGAAGTGCAGGCGTGGAACGTCGACACCGGTCAGCGCGTGTGGACGCACACCTACGGCGCCTCGGCGAACTGGGGCCCGATGCTCGCCACCGGCGGCGGTCTCGTGTTCAGCGGCGGCACCAACGATCGGAAGTTTCACGCCTTCGATGCGGCCACGGGCAAACTGGTGTGGGAGTTCCCGACGAACTCGGGCATCACCGGCCAGCCGTCATCGTTCATGATCGACGGCAAGCAATACATCGCCGTGCTCTCGGGATGGGGCGTCGATGCGCGAGCGATGCAGGCGCGACTCAACCGGCTGCTGCCCGGCAACTATCCGGAAGTTCCGGAGGGCGGCGCGGTGTGGGTGTTTGCCGTCAAGTGATCGATCAGGGATCAGGGATCAGGGATCAGGGATCAGGGAGAGACGATCATGAAGTGCGTTTTGCTCACAGCTTGCCTGTTGGTCATCGTCGTCGCTCCTGTTTGGGGACAGAGCCGTGCCGGCGATCGCGCGGTGTTCACGGTTGGGACCGTAAAGGCTTCTCGTGGTCAAACCGCGACCGGTGCAATCGAGGTTCCCGCGGGCAGCGACGCGGCGATGTCGATTCCGATCGCCGTCGCACATGGAGCCAAGGCCGGTCCGGTGCTGGCGCTGCTCGCCGGCGCCCACGGCACGGAGTACACGTCGATCATCGCGCTCGAGAAGCTGATCGCCGAGATCGATGCCACGCAACTCTCCGGCACGGTGATCATCCTGCCGCTCGTCAACGTGCCGTCGTTCCAGAAGGTCGTCCCGCATCTCAATCCGACCGACGGCAAGAATATGAATCGGATGTATCCGGGGAAGATGGACGGCACGCAAACCGATCGGGCGTCCTACCTGATCACGACGCAAGTCGTGGAACAGGCCGACCACGTGATCGATTTCCACGGCGGTGACATCGACGAAAGCCTTCGGCCGTACTCGTATTGGAACAAGACCGGCCGCGCCGATCAGGACGCTTTCTCACGAGGCATGGTCCTCGCCTTCGGCCTCGACCACATCGTGATCTCCGCCGATCGTCCAAAGGATCCAAAGGACTCGCGCTATTTCGAAAACACCGCCTCCACGAGAGGCAAGCCCTCGATCACGGTGGAAGCCGGTCATGCCGGAACGGTCGAATCAGACGACGTGGCGGTGCTGGTGAACGGCACGCTGAGCGTGATGCGGCACCTGAAGATGCTGCCCGGAGCTCCGAAGCCTGTCGACGACCCCGTCTGGATCGATCATCTCGCTGACGTCGCGGCCGACGAGGGAGGGATCTTCTATCCGCTCGTCAAACGCGGCGCGCACATCGATGCCGGAATGAGAATCGGCTACGTCACCGACTATGTCGGGAAAATGCTGTTCCAAGCGCGCGCGAAGGAGGCCGGCGTGCTGCTTTACGTGCGCGCCGTGCCGTCGATCAACAAGGGCGACACGGTCGCCAGCGTTGGCGTCATCGGCAGAGCTCCCTGATCCCTGATTCACTTCTGTGCGCTTCGAAGTCCCCACAATAGCAGCACGGTGCCGGCGATCAACGCAAGACCGCCGCTGCGCAAGCCGACGACAATCACCATCTCCTGAAGCTCGCTGCCGCGCGCGCCGTCGCGCGCGTCAACTTCAGCCGGGGCCAGAGAATGCCACAACCGAAAGAAAGAGACCCTGCATCAAACCGAGAAGATGCACGGAGAGGGCCAGGCGCGGCACGGCGAAGACCGGCACCGCCAGCCCGACCAGCAGGCCGATCAGAAACAACGACACGCCCAACTGGATCAGTCGATGGCCCATCAACTCTTCTCCAAGACAATTCTATTTGGTGAATAGCCAGTTAGCGGCACTGGCGTTTTGAAACGTATTCTCCGTGCTCTCCGTGCCTTCTATGAAGCGGCTGTCGATAGTCAAGCTCCAATCGTCTGTCGTTGTCAAAGCCACGATGCGGATGGGGCCATCGGCCGAAGCCGGGCGTCCTTCTATTCGCGTTCTCTGGTGAGCGATCGCTCACCGCGCATCATGTCATTCGCATCGGCGGGCGGCGCAATCTCCGTGACGATCCGTGCGGATCACAACACCGAACGCGCTCACCCGCCTGCTCGTGGCTTCGCCGCTCGCCGCGGCGACGGTTACGCCGTCGCCAAGATCCTCCCATCAAACGTGGTGTCATCGCGCCACAGCGCAAACAGAATGCGACTCAATCGCCGCGCCAGCGCGACCACCGCGATGCGGCGACCGCGTCGCGCCGCCACGCGATCCGCCCAGGCGCGCAGGGTGCCACTGCCGCCATGTCGCCAGCAGACCCACGCGGCTTGAATCAGCAGGCTGCGCAGCTCGCGTGGCCCCGCTTTGGTGATGTGGCCGCGGTGGCGGCGCTCCGCCGAACTATCCTCGCGCGGCACCAAGCCGATCGCGGCGCTCACCTGGCCGGCGTGGCCGAAGCGCTCGGAGCGATCGACGAAGGCACGGAACGTCGTGGCCACGATGAGGCCGACGCCGGGGACGCTGCGTAAGCGCGCGATGATCGCATCGCTGGCCGTGCGCGTCTGCAAGCGCCCGTCGATCGCGTGAATCTCACTCGTGAACGCCGCGATTTGTCGGCACAGGGGCGCCAGCGTGTCGGCGAGCGCAGTCGGTACGGGCAACCGCGCGACCCGAGCGGGCACCGTGTCGCAACTGCCCGTGCCCAGGCGATAGCCCGATTGCCGCAGCAGCGACCGCAGCAGGCTGACCGCGCCGGACCGCGCCTGCACGAGGAACCGTCGGCTGCGGAGAATTTGTTTGGTCTCGCGCTGGACCGGAGACGACCGATGCGCGCGTCGATACCAGCCGCGACGATTGGCCTCCGCGAGCGCGGCCACATCGCGACGATCGGTCTTAATCCGGCGCGTGAGCTCGCCGTACATCGGTGCGTAATTCGGATCGGCCACGATGACCTCGTGGCCGACGGCCTCGAGCGTCTGCGCGACCCACTCACTCTCCGTCCCCGTCTCCAGCAGAATCCGCATCGGGCCGTGAGTGGCGAACGCCTGCGTCAACCGCTCGCGCGTGGTCGGCACGCCCTGATCGCGCACGACCACGCCGGCATCGTCGATGATCCGAATCTGGCTAGACCGCATGTGAAGATCGATGGCACCATAGACCATGGCTGGCTGCTCCTTTTGAGTGCTCTGTTTCCGCAGAGCGACACTCCGTATGTGGAGCGCAAGCTACCACGCTAGGTAGCAGCCAGCCGCTTCATCTCATCTCTGTGGCCAGCGTCCGTGGACAGCGTAAAATGCTGACCATGAGATCCATGCGCTTGCTGGTAGTCGTCGTCACGTTGCTGTGGATGTTGCCAGTCGCAGCCCAACAAGGAGCGACCGTCGATCCGGGCCTCTATAGCGGCATGCGGTGGCGCAGCGTTGGGCCGGCGCGCGGCGGCCGCTCGCTTGCCGTTGGCGGCAGCGAATCGCGCCCGCTTGAATACTGGTTTGGTGCGACCGGCGGCGGGGCGTGGAAGACGACCGATGGCGGCTCCAACTGGACGCCCATGACCGACGGCAAGATCGACACGTCCTCGATCGGCTCGATGGCCGTGTGCCAGTCGAACCCTGACGTGGTCTACATCGGCGGCGGCGAAACGCAGCTGCGCGGCAACATCATCCAGGGCGACGGTCTTTACAAGACCAGCGACGGCGGCGTGAAGTGGGAACACCTCACCGATCTCCGCGACTCGCAGGCGATCGCCCGGCTGCGTGTGCACCCGACCAATTGCGACGTCGCGTATGCGGCGGTCCTGGGCCATATCTATAACGACCATCCGCAACGCGGCATCTTCAAGACCAGCGACGGCGGCAAGACCTGGCGGCGAACGCTGTTCCGCGATGAGAAGACCGGCGGCGTCGATCTGTCGATTGATCCGAAGAACCCCAGCGTGATCTTCGCGTCGTTGTGGGAAGCGAACCGCACGCCGTGGAGCATGTCGAGCGGCGGTCCCGGCTCCGGCTTGTTCAAGTCCACCGACGGCGGCGACTCATGGTCCGAGATCACCAAGAGTCCCGGATTGCCCTCCGGCCCGTGGGGAAAGGTCGGCGTGTCGGTGTCGGGCGCCGACGGCAGCCGCGTCTACACGCTGATCGAGAACGAAGCCGCCGGCGGCTTGTATGTCTCCGACGATGCCGGCGCGTCGTGGAAACTGATCAATGACAACCGCAACATGCGCCAGCGCGCGTTCTACTACACGCGCGTCAACGCCGATCCGGTGGACAAGGACACCGTCTACGTCCTGAACGTGCAGTTCTTCCGGTCCACCGACGGCGGCAAGACCACCACGAACATTCGCGTGCCGCACGGCGACAACCACGACCTCTGGATTTCGTCGACCAACAACAAGCGCATGGTGCAGGCCAACGACGGCAGCGCCAACGTCACCGTCAACGGCGGCCAGACGTGGACCGATCAGGACATCCCGACCGGTCAGTTCTATAACGTCTTCACCACGATCTTCTATGCCGTCGGCGGCGGCGAAAGCGGCTACATCGCGGCCGATCCGAAAGACACCGACGTGTTTTTCGCCGGCAGCTACGGCGGCTACTTGAGCCGTCTCGATCGCGAGACCGGGCAGCAGCGCGCCGTGAACATCTATCCGAATAACCCGATGGGGTATTCGTCGATCGACATCAAGGAACGTTTCCAGTGGACCTACCCGATCGTGTTCTCGCCGGTCGACAGCAAGGTCCTCTACGCGACATCGCAACACGTCTGGCGCACCACCAACGACGGGCAGAGCTGGGAACGCATCAGCCCGAACCTGACGCGGTCGGATCCCAAGACGATGCAAGCCTCGGGCGGGCCGATCACCAGGGACCAGACCGGCGTCGAGACCTACGCCGTCGTGTTCACGCTCGCGCCATCGCGGCAGGACGCCAACACCATCTGGGCCGGCTCCGACGATGGCTGGGTGCACATCACCCGTGACGGCGGCAGGAACTGGGAGCGGATCACGCCGCCCGATCTTCCGGAGTTCGCGCGCATCAGCCTGATCGAAGCGTCGCCACATCAGAACGGCGTCGCCTACCTGGCCGCCAATCGCTATCAGATGGGCGACCGCAAGCCCTACATCTACCGGACCGCGGACTTCGGCAAGACCTGGCAGAAGATCGTCACCGGCATTCCCGACACCGACTTTCCGCGCGTCATTCGCGAAGACATCAAGCGCCGCGGCTTGCTCTTCGTCGGCACCGAGCTTGGCATCTACATGTCGTTCAACGACGGCGCCTCGTGGCAGTCGTTGAAGCTCGATCTGCCGACCACACCGGTCCACGGCATCGTGTCGGAAGAACGCGACCTGGTGATCGGCACGCACGGCCGTGGCTTCTACGTGCTCGACAACATCGGCGTGCTGCGGCAGGCAACGCCGGAACTCACCAGCAACCCGTTGTTCCTGTTCGAGCCGCTCCACCCGATGCGCGGACGCGATCGCAACATCACCTTCGACTACTACCTGAATGCCGAAGCGGCCGAAGTGAAGATCGAGTTCCTCGACGCCAACGGCACGGTGCTGCGGACCTTCACCGGCACGCCGAAGGCCGCGGCGCCCGTCGCCAACGACGGCGACTTCTTCGGGGCCGCGCCGGCGCGCGTCGGCACGGCCAAGGGCATCAACCGCTTCACCTGGGACATGCGCCACGAGGGTGCGGTAGTCTTCCCGGGCATGATCATGTGGGCCGCGCAACCGCAGCGAGGTCCCGCCGCGCCGCCCGGACGCTATACGGTGCGCGTCACCGCCAATGGCACAACCACCACGCGCGACTTCAACGTCACGGTCGACCCGCGGCTGGCAACCGCCGGCATCACCGAGGCCGATCTGCTCGAGCAGTTCAAGCTGTCAGTGCGCGTGCGCGACAAGGTCACTGAAGCGAACCAGGCGGTGATCGACATTCGCAGCCTGCGCGAACAGATCAACCAGCGGCTCCAGAAAGTCTCGGCGCGACGGAAGAACGAGATTCAGAAGCTCGCTGACGCGGTGCTGGTGCCGTTGACGGCGGTGGAGGAAGAGGCGTATCAGGTCCGCAACCGCAGCGGCCAGGATCCGCTGAACTATCCGATCAAGTTGAACAACAAGATCGCCGCGCTCGCCGGGGTGATCGAGAGCGCCGACCACAAGCCGACCAATCAGAGCGTCGAGGTGTTCAACGAGCTGTCGGCGCAGCTCGATGCGCAGCTGGCGAGGATGAAGGAGACACTGTCCAAGCAGCTGCCGTTGCTGAACGGCGCGCTGAAGCGCGAACAGCTGGAGGCCGTCGATCCAAAGGCGAAGCCCGCAACTCCGCCAGTGAAACCTACTCCGTAAGATGGAACGGGACTGAGGTCGTCACCACGCGAGGGCGGAAGAGCAGCGCCGCCTTCAACGTCAACGCGCTCTGGTTGTGAAGCAGGTGATGCCACCAGTGCTTCACGACGAATTCCGGGAGCACCACGGTGATGTAGTCATCGGGGTGTTCCTTTTCCATGCGATCGATGTAGTCGAGCAGCGGCTCGGTCATCGATCGGAACGGCGACTGCAGCACGACCAGCTTCACGTGCGAGCCCCACGTCGGCCAGTCCTTCTTCAACTGCACCAGCGAATCCGGGTTGACGTTGACGTACACCGCGCGCACATCCTTGGCGAGCGCCGACGCGTAGCGCAACGCTTCGATCACCGCGCGATGGACGCCGCCGATCGGCACAATCACGATGTGGCCGTGCGGCGTCGTGTCGACTTCGACATTGGCGAGCGACAGCTGGCCGGCCACGCTCTCGTAGTGGGTCCGCGTCAACTTGAAGATCGTCACCAGGATCGGAATCATCGTGATCACGATCCAGGCGCCGTCGAGCGTCTTGGTGATGGTGACGATGACCAGGACCACGGCGGTCAACAGCGCGCCGAAGCCGCTGACCGCGGCGCTGATGTGCCATCCCGATTCCTTCGCCCGTGTCGTCCGCAGGAACATGCTCGACTGCGACAGGGTGAACGACAGGAACACGCCGATCATGTAGAGTGGGATCAGGCGGTGCTGATCGCCGCCGAACACGATGATCAACGTCGCCGCGCCAAGGCTCAGCGCGACAATGCCGTTCGAGAACGACAGCTTGTCGCCGAGATTAGTGAACTGCCGCGGCATGTAGCGATCGCGCGCGACGATCGACGCCAGCGTCGGGAATCCGGCAAACGCCGTGTTCGCCGCGAGGATCAGGATCAGCATCGTCGCCATCTGCACGGCGAAGTAGAACAGGTTGCGGCCGCCGAACACGCCGCGCGCCAGCTGCGACACCACCGTCTCGGTTTCACTCGGCACGATCTGATACGCGTGCGCCAGGGCCGTCAGGCCGACGAACATCGTGACGCCGAAGCCGGCCATCAGCACCAGCGTTTGGGCCGCATTCTTCGCCGCCGGTTCCTTGAACATCGGCACGCCGTCGGCGACGGCCTCGACTCCGGTCAGCGCCGTGCAGCCGTTCGCAAACGCGGTCAGCAGGAGGAACGTCGTGATCAGCCCGGTGTTGAAGGTCGGCAGCACATCGGTCGGCTCGACGGGCGTGACATTACCGGTCAGGGCGCGCACCGCGCCCGTGACGATCAAGAACAGCATCACCGTGAGAAACGCGTAGACCGGCACGCCGAAGAGCCGCGCCGACTCCTTCAGGCCTCGCAGGTTGCCCGTGGTCAAGATCACCAGGAAGCCGAGACTCAGCCAGGTCTTGCCGACGTGCAGCGACGGAAACGCTGAGGTGACGGCCGACACGCCGGCCGTGATGCTGACGGCCACGGTCAGCGTGTAGTCGATCAGCAGCGACGCGGCCGCGGCCAGACCCGCCGTCGGGCCGAGATTGTCGCGCGTGACGACGTAGGCGCCGCCGCCGCCGGGGAACGCGAAGATCGTCTGCCGAAATGAAAACGCCACCGCGAGCAGGAGGATCGCGATCAGGACCGAGATCGTCTGCGAGTAGGTCATGGCGGCCAGGCCGCCGATCATCAGGACGCGCAGGACTTCTTCGGTCGCGTACGCCACCGACGACAACGCGTCCGCCGAGAGGACCGCGAGCCCGCCGAAGATTCCGAACTTATGGTGGCCTGCTTGATAGGAGGCGATGGGGCGGCCGACGACCACCCGCTTCAGCGAGGAGAGCACGCCTCATGATAGCGCACGCGCCCGGGGCGTTCTGTGGCTGGGTTACAATGATCGGATGCGCATTGCTCGAAGATTCACAGTGAGCGGGCGTGTACAAGGCGTGGGGTTCCGGTACTTCGCGCTGGATGCGGCGCGGCGCGAGGGCATCAACGGCCACGTCACCAACCACGACGACGGTAGCGTCGAAGCGGTGGCGGAAGGCGAGGCCGAAGCGGTCGAGCGGTTCGAGCGCGCGCTGCGGCGCGGCCCGTCGCGAGCGCGCGTCGAGCAGGTGATGGTCGACGAGATCGAGCCGGCGCTGGGCAACAGCGGTTTCTACATTCGATAGAGAGCGGAATGGATCATCTGAAGGCTAAGATTCGCGAGATTCCCGACTTCCCGAAGAAGGGCATCCTCTTTTACGACATCACGACGCTGCTGTGCGACGCGCAGGGATTCCGCGACACCGTCGACGCGCTCGCCGCGCCGTACATGGGCGAGGACATCGACCAGGTGATCGGCATCGAGAGCCGCGGGTTCATCCTCGGCGCCGCCGTCGCCAACGCGCTCGGCTGCGGCTTCGTGCCGGTGCGCAAGCCGGGCAAGCTCCCGGGCGCCACGCATAAGGAGGCCTACAGCCTCGAGTACGGCGACAACGCGCTCGAGATTCACCAGGATGCCTGCGCCAACCAGCAGCGGATTCTCATCGTCGACGATGTGCTCGCGACGGGTGGGACCGCCAAGGCGACCATCGATCTGGCGCGGAAAGCGGGCGGAAAGATCATCGGCATCTCGTTTTTGATCGAATTGGATTTTCTCAACGGACGGTCGAAATTAGCGGGAGAGCCGGTTTATTCTGTCCTGCGGTATTAGCGCGCCTGTAGCTCAGTTGGATAGAGCACTGGTTTCCTAAACCGGGGGTCACAGGTTCAATTCCTGTCAGGCGCACCATTTAGATCTCGGATCTCGGATTGCGGATTGAAAAGACAATGAAGACTACCGAACGTCACCACTTGAAAGACAACGAGCTCGCGATTGCCTTGAACCAGGCGCAGCAGTGGGCCGGCAGCAATTCGAAGACGCTGACCACGACGGTCGTCGCGATCGTACTCGTCGCGGGCGCCGTGCTCGGGTTCCTGGCGTACCGGAACAACAACGACAACAAGGCCCGGGTGCTGCTCGCCGAGGCGATGGTGATCGAGGAAGCCCGCGTCATGCCGCCGGCGCCGCCGGCGGGCACGACCAACGATCCGAACGCGATCGGCGGCCAGTTGCCGGGCACGTATCCGACCGAGAAGGCCAAGCTCGAAGCCGCGCTGCCGAAGTTCCAGGCCGCCGCCGACGCCTATCCGTCGCACGAAGCGGGACTCACCGCGCGGTATCACGTCGCGAAGACGTTCGTGACGCTCGGGCGGTTCGACGAGGCGGTCAAGGCCTATGACCAGGTCATCCTGAGCGGATCGGGTCTCCTCCAGCGCAGCGCCCGTCTTGGCAAGGCCGAAGCGCAGATCCGCGCCGCTCAGTACGATCCGGCGATCGCCACGCTGAAGCAGATCGTCGATCAGAAGGATGCGTCGCTGCCGCCCGATGCGGTGTTGATGGAGCTGGCGCGCGCGTATCGCCTCGCCGGCAACACCGCGGAAGCGCGCAAGACGCTCACGCAGGTGATCGAACAGCACGCCGACTCGGTGTATGCGACCGAAGCAAAAGCCGAGATCGAGAAGCTTGGCAAAGCCTGACGACCTGACGACCTGACAACCTGACGACCTGTTTTAGTGTTTCGTCACGTCGCGTAGGAACGTGAACTCAGCCGAGGGCGTCAACTTGACGCCCTCGATTTGTGTACGGGAGACGGCGACGTTGGTCTTGTACCAGAGGCTGATGTAGGGCGCATCCTCGGCGAGCAGCCGCTGCGCGTCGACGTACAACCGCCGGCGATCGGCATCCGACGTCGCGGCCATCGCTTCGTCGATCAGGCGATCGACCTCGGGATTCTCGTAGTAGCCGCGATTGAACCCGTTCGGCGGCATCTGCTTCGAATGGAAGACGCGGCGCAGCATGTCGGGATCCGACACGCCGACCCATTGCAGCGTGAACAACTGGAAGTTGCCCTTGAGCACGTCCGCATACAACGTCGCGAACTCGTACGACCGCACGTCGAGATCGATGCCGACCTGCTTCAGGTCCTGCTGAATGACCGCCGCCTGCAGTCGAATGAACTCGTTCGTCGACACTTTCAATGACAGTCGCAAGCGCGGTTCCGGACCATCGCCGTCCGGATCGCGATAGCCGGCCTCGTCAAGCAGGGTCCGCGCCTTGGCGGGGTCGTGCGTGAACTGGAACACGCCCTCGTCGAACGCCCACGATGCCGGCGGCAGGATGCCGATCGCCGGCCGGGCCAGGCCGCGCCGCAGGTGATCGACTATCGCCTGGCGATCGATCGCGTAGCCGAGCGCGTGCCGCACGCGCTTGTCCTTCAGGATCGGATCGCGCATGTTGATGCCGACGTAGGCGTAGTCGGTGCCCGGCGACTCCGCGATCGTCACCGACTTTTCCGCGGCGAGCTGATAGATGACGTCGGGCGACAGATCGTTGACGACCATGTCGACGCTGCCCTTGCGGAGCTCGAGCGCGCGCATGATCTCGTCCGGCACGACCTTCAGCACGATGCCATCGTTCGCCGGCTTGCCGCGGAAGTAGTCGGGGAACGCGGTCAGCGTCACGTTGTCGTCGACCGCAAAGCTCACGAACTTGTACGGCCCCGTGCCGATCGGATGATCGCGCAGCTCGGGGCCCGCGCCCTTCGGCACGACCGGCATCACCAGCTGAATCGGAAACGATCCGAACGGTTCCTTGAGCGTAAAGCGAACCGTGTACGGATCGACCGCCTCGACGCGATCGAGCGTGCGATAGGCACCCTTGCGCGGCGACACGAACGCTGGGTCGATGAAGCATCCAAACGTGAACACCACATCGTCGGCCGTCAGCTCGTGTCCGTCGTGAAACTTCACCCCCTTGCGGAGATGGATGATGTAGGTGAGCGGATCGGCCTGCTCCCAGCCGCTGGCCAGACCGCCGACGACGCGCAACTGATCGTCGAGAGCGAGCAGGTAGTCGTAGACGAGCTGATGCACGCGCTGGGATGTTTCATCGCTGCCGATGCGCGGGTCGAGACTGTTGGGTGAGCTGAGTACCGCGACGGTTACGACTCCGCTCTTCGGTGGGGTTTGGCAGCCAAAACCATACACCGAAGCACAGAACCACGGAACCACAGACAGGCATTTAACTAACAGGCTTCTGTGCTTCTGTGTTTCCGTGCTTCTGTGTGTGATTTTCATGAGTCGGGATCAATCTCCTTCTTTAGATCCTCGAGAATTCGAAGCGCATCAATAGGAGTTGTCCGGTTGATGTCGATCTCCCGGATGCGGTCTTTCAGTTTCTCATCCGACGGATTGATCGCCTGGAACAAGCCCAGCTGCCGCTGATTCGAGGGCGCCGCGCCGCTCAGCGTCGGCTTGCCGCCGCGCGTCAGCTCGTCCTGCTCGA
>Ga0193741_1000071_pt1 | contig 23242 bp, 23 predicted proteins | sample L2s2metaG_FD_143059 | JGI IMG/M metagenome (GOLD analysis project Ga0193741, IMG submission 143059) | Soil microbial communities from a riparian zone of the East river system, Colorado, United States - L2s2 | ecosystem: Environmental > Terrestrial > Soil > Riparian zone | place: USA: East River...
CTGTAAAGGCATATGCCTTCGTCTTAAAGCATTCAAACCGGCTCATTCTGGTCGATACATTAATGGTCAGAAACGTTGTCAGGGCTGTGAGATTTTCATTAAATGGGATGGACTGTGGTGTCCTTGTTGTGGATTTCGATTAAGATTAGGACCACGTAATTCAGCAAATAAAGAAAGGCTTGCGGTAAGAATAAGACAATAACAGCACAGGTTAAAAAGTAGAAGTAGTGGCAAAAGCGCTCCTTACTGCTGCAAACAAATAAAATAACAGCTGCTTAACCCTCAGGCCAGAGACATGATTCATAATTATTTAATGTATTATAGGATTGTGAACCTATATTTTTAGGCAATGATAGATACTCTTGGTTTGGTTGCAATAGGCGTTATTGCATTTGTCGCCACCAACATTGACGACATTTTTGTGCTCATGATGTTCTTTTCTTCATTGACTTTTCCGGTTCGTCAAGTGGTGTTAGGTCAGTATATAGGAATTGATTTGCTTATAGCCATCAGTGTACTAGGTTCCTTAATCGCCCTAGTTGTCCCGACATACATAATCGGGTTAATGGGCATAATACCGATAGCAATAGGCATTAAGAATCTAGTCGAAATAAGAAAGAAAAACAAATCTGCTTCAAGACAAGTGGTGCAGGATAAGAAGAACAGATCATCTCTGTCTTTTCTAGCAGTTGCGGCTGTCACATTTTCAAATGGCGGTGACAATATCGGTGTGTATGTTCCTCTATTTTCAAAATATAATATTGTAAGCCAAATTGCTACGCTTACAGCAGTTTTTATTGCAATGACTGCTGTTTGGTGTGTAACATCATATTATTTCGTGAATCATCCTCTAGTTGCTTCTAGAATACGCCATATTGGAAATATCATCTTGCCTTTTGTCCTTATTGGGCTTGGAATATACATTCTGACTGAGTCATTTCTTTTAGAGTAGATGACAATTATACTACAAATTAGTAAAACCCTCAGCAGGGAAGTTAATCTGATGTAAATCAGCATAAAAAGAAAAACCCCAGCGATAGGAATTCTTTTCTGCACGTATTCCCAACAAACATTATGAAAATCATTAGTGCCATTTCTGATGGTTATTCTATGAGCAAAGAAGAAGTTGATAAATTCCTAGAGAGCAAATTGAATTTGCAAATCGGAACCATCGATGAAGAAGGTGATCCTAATATTCAACCTGTCTGGTTCTACTATGATAAAGAAAGAAAAAACTCTTGATAATCACACCCAAAATAACAAAAAAGGTTCAGAATCTTCGGAACAGACCGAATGTGTATTTTTCCATAGATGATGGGAATTTTCCATATAAGGGAATCAAAGGTAAAGGTATTGCAGCCATAATAGAAGATCCAAGAATAACTGTTCTACAGGGAGAGAAAATATATATGAAATACCTTGAGACACTTGAACATCCAATAGCCAAAATGACACTAGATAGTGCACAGAAGGGAAATCATGTAGTCATTGAAATTGATCCGAAGTTCTTTTCTACTTGGGATTTTGCTAAAATGCAATGACTTTGAGTCAAATTTTGTGATAATAAACGCGCTGTATCTGATGGTTATTGGGTCATTCAGCAGATAAGTAATAGTTATCTATGGTCAAGATGAAAACAACAGAAATCCGTATACATGTAGGGAACTAGTCCCACCTCAAGCCTTTTATAATTCTGTTTTTTAGGTCTTTGTTGTCTTATATTTTGAATAATAGTAAAAACTTTTGTCCCATTTGTAAGAGGAAATTAATTGAACATTCTGAATTGCAAGACAAAATATGCGAAATGATCACAATAAAGCAGTTTGCAAATAACTGTCCAGGTTTTGATGTTCAGTTCAGACCTTTCTTTGAGGATTAGTATAGAATACCTTATGAATAGGCCAATCAAGATGATCAATTCTGCTTGTAGTTTGCTAAAGTCACCATCCTAACAGTAAACTTCAAAATAAATGTCAAATAAAAGACAAAACAAAAAAATTCACCAAAAACTCAGTAATAATTCCCTCAAAAGTATAATATTGCGTATAGATATAAGTCTATGATGCAAATATTCATTTGTTTCATGAGATGAGATGATAGACGCTTGAGAAATAATACTCCTCACTGGCGGGACAATCAAAGGGAGCAGCAAATACAAGAAAGAAAGGAAAAACAGTCACCATTTACTAAACGAATCCTAGTAGTGGATGACGATCCCGATATTACATTTACGTTCAAAAAAACCTTTGAAGAAGCAAATCGAATTAGTGGCAATAAGACTTCTTTTCATGTTAATGCATATAATGACCCTCTTGTGGCTCTTTCGGAATTCAAACCTGACTTTTATGATCTAATGTTAGTTGATATCAATATGCCTAAAATGAATGGTTTTGATTTTTGTGTGAAGATTTTCGAGGTTGATGTTAACCCCAGAGTTTGCTTTATGACATCTGGGCTCATAAATCGGGAAGGACTAAAAGAACAATATCCATCTCTAAGTATAGGCTGCTTCATAAGAAAGCCTATTACAATGGAAAATTTAGTTAGAAAAGTAAAAGCAGAATTAGAATAAACAGAAATCTAAAATTCGTGATATTGATTATGAGGGAGTTGAGGTTATCATAAGGGTTGAACTTGCATGTAAATTAGGAATGTATGTATATTCGTATATTTCAACTGTTTGCGAATCATGATTGTTTATTGTTTACTCCCTTTTCTTACTTCTTTAACTACAAATTCAATATATTTTTCTAGTTCCATATCATCTAACTCAACTGGTTCCTCTAATTCTCTCTCTAATTCATATTTGTCTCTATTAACTTGCTTTACAGTGTTCTGAATTTCCTTTTCCATTTCGGCATGTCCTATTGAACCTAACAACTTTGATTCTAGGGCATGTTTGTGTATAGATCTGCGCAATTCATTATTCGTTGAAACCAGTGTTGCAGAATTATAGATTCCTAACAACATCAGATATGATGCTGAAACTAAAATCGTAATTGTAACTAGTCCAAAAGGAGGGTATGGAGAAACAATTTGCGTTACAGCCTGATTTGAACTAAAAATTAGTAGTATACCCCAGCCAGAAATAATCATGTAAGTCTTGATGTTTCTTTCGTAACCTATTATCCTAGATATATTCCAAAACACAAGCCCAAAGAGCAATCCTCCGATAGGTTTACTTAACGCTAGAAATGCCCCCAATATAATGGAAACAGAAACAGGATCAATTTCTAGAAATGAACTTAGAAGGTTACCCAAAATATATTGATAAAAATAAGTTATTACAAAATAGACAAGTGGGATAAATAATATTACCCAGTATACAATTGCATTGATAAGTTTCTCTCTATAATAGTTCATTAATATTGCAGTTGTAACCCAAATACTGAAAAATGACATAAATGAAGATATTCTGTAGATATTGTCCAGCAGTTTGTGTCTACCACCACTTAAATCTCCTGAACTTCCAACATATTCCGATGCCAATTGTGGTCTGTCATTTACCTTTACACTTGTGAAGGCGGCCGTCACAATCAAATTGATTGCTATCACGGACATTGATATAAAATACAAAAGGACTATCCTATCATGGTGCGATCTATACCATGAGAGAAATAGTAAAGACAACCATATTACAAAACCGGCCGCTACCACATAACTTAATGTAATTATACCAATAACGAATACCGTATCATAATAATTGTTGTAGAATAGTTGAAATATGAGGGATCCCATCAGAATCGCTAATACACTCAGTGAAAGTATAGAAACCGCATAGATGGCCTTGACTTTTAGAGTCCTGTTTGGTCGGTGCGTTTGAAATGAATCATGAATATGTTTAACCAAGTAGAATTGTAAAAGAAGACATAACGAACTGTTAATAGTAAATAGTATCAATTTCCCTTGCATAGGAATAAAATACTTATCGATAAGATCGTTAATCTTAACTATTGATACATCAATTATTGAAGTGACAATCAGGCCTATCATAATCAAAAGGAATTTCTTTTGACTGAACGATTTTTTGAGTTCACTCTGCAACTTTAACTAAGGATGAACTGGGTTAAACATAATCTTTTAGTATAGGAGGAATGAACAGTGATTAGAACTTGAATAATATTGCGTATATTCTCTTAATGCCCGTGTTGTCTGTGTTATTATTTTCTTTTATATTACTGCCTGTCGCGGGATCGACTTCAGTAAACATTTTTCCGCCAGGAAGCGAACCTTACGGTTTACCATATGCCAAACATATTGAAAACTACTGGAAAATGACGCTAGGTATACCTGCAAAGGATAATCCAATTAACGATCCTACAGGAGAAAAATGCACCACCGGTCAGTTGAATACAAATTCGTCAGTTTTTTACTTGAACCATAATAATGGAGGAGTATCTGATAGAACATGTGAAGTTCCAGCCGGGAAAGGCCTCTTTATACCTGTAATGCAGGTAGAATTCTCTCAAAAGGATAGCCCAGATGCAACCATTGAGGACTTGAAATTATCCGCGAAAACCGATCAGGACAGTGTTAACAGTCTATATCTCAAGATAGGCGACAAAGAGTATAATTTTGACGACCTCCGCCCATATAGAACGGCTACGGATGTTTTTGATGTTGATTATGCTGACAACGGAATTTATGGCATTAAAGAGGGCGGCCCTACCAAGACAGTAGCCGATGGTTATTATATTATGACTGATCCACTTCCAAAAGGAAATCATACAGTTCATTATAAATCAAGTTTGAGTTGTTTGGAGCCAGGTTGTGCCGAACCTAATTTTGCTCAAGATATCAAATACAACATAATTGCAAAATAGCATGAAAGCCAAATGTAATGTCAGTATGCTTGGTAACTGACTGATTGCATTAACCGCTTCTCATATCGTCTGTAGTATGAACAACTAAGGATTCTAGCTGCGCTATATTACTAAAAGAGAATAATATAAGGTAAAGTCATTATCATAATATTTTATTGCTAAGATTGAGTTATTGATTACTTTTGTTATTATTATCGGTCATGGTCAAACCATACTGTAAAGCAATCTTTCTATCCAAATCCTCCTTCTCTTTTTTATACTCATTATATCTTTTACTCCAAGAACTTATAGATCTATACTGTCTGATTCCTGATGTAAGCCAAATAGATGATATAATTAGGACTGCTCCTAGTAGGATAATTAATACAAATCCAAATTCATTTTCTATTTCAAGAATAGCAAAGAATGATGGATGTAATATCAAATATACTGAAAGCCCTATAGCAAAAGGAGCTAAAATCAAAGCTGAGATGGAGACCCCGAGTAAGGTCTTTCTTATGCTTGTTATTTGCTCGATAAAACTATCCATTAGACTTAAAATGTTTTCGCGTGTTGGGGCTGTGAAAGATGTAGAGATGGTGTCATCATTTTTCTCTATTCCTTCCCCATAATCTTCTTCTTTTGTCATCTTGTCTTCTTTATTATCCAAAAGCTAATTCACCCGTTGACCGTCTTGGAATAAGAGCCCATCTGATCATAGGTGTTTATACTATACTGTATATATTTTTTCACAGCTATTAATTGCAATAACATATCTATCATGATTTTTGTGTTTGTTGTTACTATCGACATCATATAGATTAGGTAACCACTACCTTGCCTCTCATTTCCGGGTGAATAGAACAATAATATTCAAACATGCCATTCTTATCTACAATGAAAGTAATGATCTGACTTTGAAAGTATCCTAAATCCTTACTATGGACTTTAAACTCATCTATGTTAAAGTTATGTTTGGAATGAGTATCATAATCTTCATTTATGAAATGAATTGATTCTAGTCCTCCTTTTGATAGATACAATGTTGGTCCAGTAGAAGCGTTAGTACCCGTACCACTATTACTGTTTGTTACTCCACCAGTTGATGGGACAAAGCTTTTTCTTGCTCCGCCAGCTGATTGACCCACAAAAAGGTAGCCAGATTGTGGATGGTGTGATGCCTTAACAAAATTGTTTTTTGGAGCTCCAAAAACAGGCGAATTGCCATTTACAGGAATCATGGATTTAATTCCAAAATATGTGATTGCAGAAACAAGAGTGACTATAATGCCGATCACTATTATAGTATTTTTTGTAAAGAAAAATTTATCTTCGCCATTATTCTTCGCATGTTGTCTATGTTGATGCCTTTTCTTTGTCATAATGATAAATATACAGGGACATTTACAGTTGTACTATAAAGATTATGATTAACTATGTTAGTTTATCTCATTTAATCTATACTTACGCAATTAAAAGTCAAAAAAAGTCAAAAAAAACTCCGACTAGTTTAATCTAATCTACTCATATTGTCTTCTTAAGAGAAGGATTCCCACATATGAAGAATATATATTGCTCTAAAAAATTGGATGCTGATTAGGATACTATAATCTAATCTGTCTAATCTGTCATCAATGAATGCATGCAATGAAATTATGATTAACTATGTCAATTAACAACGTTCCACAATTCTTAATCTTACTCACATGAATATTATTGTATGTCAAAAACTAGCAGGTACATGAGAAATAATGAACTGATGAGTAAGGACAACAACCAACATCCTGTAAGAAATCATGCTAAAGGAAGGCTAAGTTCCACAATATCTAATAATGCAAAAATAAAAGACGAAGACATCTCAATAGATCTTCAATGGGATTTCTAGGAGATTCATTTTTTTCTTTTGTCATATATATACATGTTTTCTCCAATCATTACAATAGGTCAAATATGAGCCAGACCGTTTTTGCGCATGTTTTCTCATGAATAATACGCCAAACCATACTACAAAATCCAAATGTAACGTTAGTTCCTGCTTATAAGTGTAAAATACTGAGATAAGGAATTTTTTCAATTTAACACCCCTTTTTAATTCCATTACGTTATCTTAACCAATTCTATAATAAATGCAGGATATAGTTTATTTTTTCTGAAGTGACTGTATAATAATATTCGGCAATAAGGTTAATTATGGTATAAAATATAATTCTGGTAAATCAATTGAATAAAGAAATATCTAATGCACTTTCATTTCTTACTAGTAATGGGTATCGCATGCATCCTGATGCCTTTGCTATGCTCAAAGGCCTTGATACTGATATTTTAAGGATTGTACAAGATATTATTAAAATAAAAAGTAAACAGAAACAAAGCTCTACTATCATTATTGATGATATAAAGAGGCTTATCAATCCAGAGAGCAAAGTTACCACAGAGGACAGCAGGAATAGTAATATAGATACCAATATTGATAATTCTGTATTAGAAAAACAGCATAACCATAAGGTAATTTTAGATGCAAGCATAAATGTTAATACTGGAGAAGGAGTTGAAGGTTATACTGCACTTTTCCGAAGCCGATATGAAAAATCTCTTCGCATTCTATCTTTACGCCCTGAGAGTAAACGAATCGCAAAAATTACATCTATAAAGCAAAAGACAAGTCGTAATAGTAAAAATATAAAATCAGATAAATCATATGATATGGGTGGAAATCTCATTTCAAACTCTACTTCTATAGTATCAGGTCTCTTAATGTCAAAGCGTGGAAAGAAAAATGGAGTAGAAATAATAATTGATGACTTTAGTGGAAGCCTTAGTGCATTGGCTACTACAAACGAATTGAAAAAACAAGCTTCAATGCTTACGCTTGATCAGATGGTTATGCTAGAAGTTGAAAATATTAACAATAATAAAAAAGTACTTCAAGGTTTCATTGTAAAGGATATAATTTCTCCGGATATTCCAGATCATCTTCCTACTAGATCAAAGACAGAATCCTATGTTGTCTTAATCTCTGATATTCATGTGGGAAGCAAAAATTTTATGGAAGCCGAATTTATTAGGTTTTTAAACTGGCTTTCCTCTAACGATGATGAACTTGTACGTAAAATTAAATTCATATGTATATGTGGAGATATAATTGACGGCATAGGAATTTTCCCCAATCAAGATAAAGAATTACTTGAAACAGATACCTCAAAACAAGTTTCACATGCAGTAGATTTACTCAACAAGATCCCAAAAAATCTTAGAGTTTTCATAATTCCTGGAAATCATGATCCAGGCAGAAGGGCATTACCACAACCATCATTACCAAAAAGAGACTTTAATGAACTATACTTATTAGAGAATTTTACAATGATAGGAAATCCTAGTATGATAGAATTAGACGGTGTGAAGATTTTGATGTATCATGGTCAGAGTCTAGATGATATCATCGCAACTACCCCCGGTCTAGACTATTCAAAACCTGCAGAAGCCATGAAAATACTGCTAAAAACCCGACACTTATCTCCAATTTATGGACAGCGTACCCCTATAGCACCTGAACTTGAAGATATGATGGTTATTACGGAGGTTCCAGATATTCTTCATTCTGGACATGTACACGTTATGGGTGTCCAGAACTACCGGGGAACATTAATTGTTAATTCAGGTGCATGGCAGTCACAAACCAAATTTCAACAAACAATGGGTGTTGTCCCTACTCCAGGAATTGCAATCTTGGTCAATTTGGCTACGCTTCAGCCGTACCAAATGAGTTTTAATCAACCATTGCTAATGTAGAAAGTATCGGATCGTCTTTTAGCGCTTCTCTAATAGTCAAAGATGGAAATGCAATTTTGATTCTTTGTGATCTGCCATAACGCCCTTGGCTTACTACATCGGTCATCACCAACCCCAACTGATCAAGCTCGCTTACTATTTGTGTCATGCGACGTTGGGTAAGCGGTTCATGCTCAGTATATTTACATAATGATGAATAGGTTTCATAAACCTCTCCTGTATTTCCATTCTTAGATTTCATAATTGCTAATAGTACTATTTTGGTATGAGTAGTAGAATTTCTTAGAACTTCATAATTGGTATCTTTTTCAATTTTTTCCTGGGCCTGTCTAATATGTATTTCCTGTACGTCTGACGCTCTTTCTCTCTCAGCAATCTCTGCAGCAACTCTCAGCAGATCAATTGCCTTTCTTGCATCCCCATTTTCTTTTCCAGCCATCGCTGCACATAAATTTATTGCTGCTGTAGAAATAGCGTCGTCATTGAATGCTAGCTTAGCTCTATCAGACAAGATCTTTTGTAACTGCAATATTGTATATGGATTGAATACCATTTCTTCTTCGCTTAGACTACTCCTTACTCGTGGATCTAGTTTATCTTTAAATGTTAGACTATTAGATATTCCAATTAAGCTAATGAAACCACCTTCATACATCCTCTCATTAGCCCTTGTGAAGTTATATAAAATATCATCACCGTTTTTGTCCACAAGTGAATCGATCTCATCAATTACAAGAATAACATGAAGTTTTTTTTTCTTTTGTATAAAATCGAGAATCCTATCCGTTGCTTCACCCATAGACAATCCAGTAAAATATACTTGCTGCTTCTTTTCTCCTTTGTTAATTCCCATTTCCTCTGCAATTTCGTAGAGAATTTTGTATGCTGTGTTTGCAGTCTTGGCATTTACAAACGGCACTATAACATCTATTTCTAGTTCCTTTGCTTTCTTTTGCAGCCGCTTAATTATATTCTTTATTACTGCTGTCTTCCCTGTACCTGGTTTCCCAAATAATAATAAATTGGACGGTCTTGCACCTTTTAAGACTATAGATAATGTCTGTGCTATTGTTCTAGCTTCTTCATCTCTAAAGGGAAGCTTTTCTGGGACATAATCTATTGTTAATGTCTTACGATCCTTTATCAATATTTTTCCTGCTGTGGCTTTTGTAAAGATACCTTCTAGAATATCGTCGCTCAAATCTAGTTATTTACTCCTAAATGAATTATTAGTATCTTATACAGGCACCCCTGTCCTTCCTTTCCAACACGATAATATTTGTTAATATTATATTAACACTCTATTAACAATGACTTTTAAACACACAAATCAACTATTATAGATTAGGATATAAAATATATTAATTTGATTAATTGTTTTATGAGATTATTAATTGGACACGAAATAATAGGGTGCGTGACTGCCAAATATGTAATACATTAACACTAATATTAACAGAACCTGAACAGAAATAGAAAACAGCGGAAAATGACCCCTTTATTTCCACTGGAGCGTTAGAATATCTGTTAACAATGTTAAAATAGGCAGATTGAACCCCTCTATTTCCACTCGAACTATTAAGCTTCTTTTATCATCGCTAACTGAACTTAACAGTCTAAAACTGTTAATAAAAATATAGGCATCTCAATGTTATGCAGATCACAGAAATCATATGTTAACAAAAGCCATTTTCTAATGAAGGTCTATGTGTTAATGTTAATACTATCCCAAAGTAAATTTTATTATATAATAGGAGTTAGCCTAGCCTAGCATTCTAGGCCAGTATATGAACTATGACAATTGCAGACTGCCTACAATTTAATTATATAAAATCAGTATATATATGATTGATAAATGCAGATCACAAAAAAACTAGAAATACAATCTAAAAAGAAAATTATAGAATTTCTAAATAATCAGCCGGTAGGAAGAATAGCGTCAATTGATATTAATGGACATCCACAGATTATCCCAATGAATTTTGTATATTTGCAACAAAATTATCCAAATAACAATTTAGCAGATACAATAAGAAGGTCAGACGCAGTGTATATGCATTCCTATCCTTTGGGTGAAAAACTTGATAATATTAAAAGAAACTCGAAGGTGGGATTTGAAGTAGATCAGCATATTTGCTTCTTACCGTCATATTATTTCCACCCTACTGATGCATCACAAGCCGATACTCTCTATATTAGTGTGGTTATAAAAGGAACTGCATTTATTGTTGAAGACAATGAAGAAAAAGCCCAGGCATTGAATGGCCTTATGAAAAAATATCAAAAAGAAGGAAAATATGAGATTCTCGATCCCTTTATGCCATCTGTACACGAAGTCGCTGTTATCAAGATAGTTCCAAAAGAAATGCGTGGCAAATATAAAATAGGACAACATTGGGCCCCAGCCTACAGACTAAAGATGGCCAAACATATTATTGAAAGAGAAGAAAAAAAATATGCAGAAACCATACTCAATACTATGGGTATAAGTATTTCTCCAGACGGTCATTTGATAATAAGGGAAGAGCCATTAATGTAATAATCTTAAACTAATTATAATATTAGTCTCATCATAAATCATAGATGAACTGATGAAAAAAGATTTGAATCTGTGTAATCTGCTACATTATTGATGTAGTCCACAAATCTGATATGCGAACATAGCATATCCAGTAATTCTGCCCGAACGTCTTAACGGATAAAAGTTATTGGTATCCTTGGGCATAATTTCATATTTTAGTTCTACTGCATTTTGTTTTGATATAGGTAATATAATTAAACGTATACCAAGTATATTGTCCCATGGTACCTGGGGAAGTAGATCTTTATTGATAACGATCATGGCGACTACCCTATTCGGTTGTCTCTTATCAGCGATAACAAAATAGTCGTAGTCATCTTTATCTGTAAAGGGATCTGGCATAGTAAATGGATCTATGTGTATGTATCTCCTAAGACTATCTCTGAAAGAATCAGCCAATCCTGTCATTATAGCTATATCAATTATAGTTGATTTTTGTACTTCTTCTAAAGTCGGAGGCTTTATTGATTTTAACATACACTCACATAACTTCTATTGTTATATAATTTTACTTTACAAAAATACGCCTGGTCTAGATTTAAATAGAAAAAAATTGTAGATACAATTGCGATAACCTTACAGGAAATGCCGGGGTACCCAAGCTAGGTAAGTCGTAGACCCTATGAGGGGTCAGCCTCGAGATCTTATTATTGACGTGCCAGCTGATGTCCTTCGGGACTCGTGGGTTCGAGTCCCACCCCCGGCGCCTTGCTATGCTTAAACCATATGCTAACTAACTATATCGATTATTGATAACACCATTATCATGATCGAATAACATGATCGAATAACATGATCGAATAACATGATCGAATAACATGATCGAATAACATGATCGATACTACAGCTCTTCATAAATACCTCTTTTCCATTCATAGGATTGTTATGAAATATAGAAGTAGAACGGATATAACTGTATTAATTTTAGAAGCAGCCAATGGAGGAGCCACAAAGACAAAAATCATGTACAAATCATTCCTATCTTATGCACAATTGAAAGAATACCTTACAATGCTATTGGAAAATGAATTACTAGAATATGAAGAAACACGACAGAACTTTAGAACTACAGAAAAGGGATTGCACCTATTACAGCTATACAACAAGATCGATACTCTGATGCCTAATATTCGCACATCATAGGCCAAACCTACATTTTTTTATTATATTAATGGGTTTAAGAAAGAGTAAAATCAATCTAAAACCTAAATTATTATAATGGGATTAGATCTAAAACCACTCGTCAAGTCATCATCAATTACGATATCTGAACTATCAGGAAAGGTAATAGCTGTTGATGCGTACAATACCATATATCAGTTTCTTGCAACAATTCGCGGTACAATGGGTGAATTACTTACAAATAACAGTGGTGAAGTGACGAGTCACCTAAGCGGTCTATTCTATCGCAATGTCAACCTACTTGCTGAAAACATTAAACTGATTTATATATTTGATGGTAAACCTAGCCCATTAAAGTCAAAAGAGCTTGATAGAAGACGGCAAGTAAAAGACGATGCATTTAAAAAATATCAGGAGGCAATAACAGCTGGCAGATTTAAGGATGCTCGTAAATATGGTCAGGCTACGTCTGTTTTAACAGATAAAATGGTGGAGGAATCAAAAATGATTCTTTCTCTTCTTGGAATTCCATATATTCAAGCCCCTTCCGAAGGAGAGGCTGCTGCTGCACAACTGACACAATCTAACATAGCATTCGCGTGTGCAAGCCAAGACTATGATTCGCTACTCTTTGGTGCCAAAAGATTAATCCGTAATCTTACTATTAGTGGAAAAAGAAAGGTACCTAATAAAAATGTGTATGTTGATATAGAACCAGAAATTATTCTACAGCAGCAACTTCTAAATGAAATCGGTTTGAATTTGGAGCAATTAGTAGATGTTGGAATTTTGATAGGGACTGATTTTAATCCAGGAGGAATCCCACGTATCGGACCCAAAACTGCCTTAAAATTAGTTAGAGAATACAATAAACTAGAGAAAATAGAAAAAATTGAGGACTCGGTGGCAAATATACCATATGAAGAAATACGAGAGATATTCTTAAAACAAGAACCATCGAAAGTTGATAGCATTAAATTCGATGAGATTAGCTATGATGCTCTGATTAATTTTTTATGTATAGAAAAAAACTTTTCTGCAACTAGAGTAAATGCGAGCCTAGATAAAGTGAAAAAATCAGTTACAAATCGAAATCAATCATTAGAGAAGTGGTTTGACTAGGTACTACATATCAATAAGTATTATATATTAATTTATTCCTCGCTTCTTCTTGTCCATATTCTTTTCAGCTCCGAATCTTTCCAGTTCGTATGTGTTGAGATCCACGAATTTTATTCCACTAGCTAGGATCGGATGAACCTTTTTTATCTGCCTGAACATTTCTTGACAAACTGTACGGTAGTCATGATGTCCTTGAGGAATAGTTCTAAGTTCAATCATATGACATGCTTCACGAAGGTTAATCTTGATAAAATAGGGATATTTGTATGCAAAGTTAACTACATATTGAGCTTCTTCAGGCATTTTCTTATCTATCATTTCATATACCTCATGGGATTTGTACATACAGTCCTTAAAATCTTTGAGTATATCTAGACCATATATTTCCGGAGGAATATCATATCCATGTTTAGTAGATAGGAGTTGCCTTTCCATAGTAAGGATTCTATGACGATGTAAATCTCTAAACATACCAAAATTTGTAAACATCTCAAAAGTATATTCTGTCATCTCAAAAGCTCGACCTGGACGTTGTCGCCGATTATTACGAAATTTTGTAAATGTTTGAATTATTTTGTGTCTCTCGTATTCTGGGGCAGACCTGATGTGATGAATAATTTTTTCAAGAGAATGACCAACTGTAGAATCATACAAAATTGCAGAAGCAACATTTACTTCTGCATCTAAATTATCTTCATAATTCAACAGTTTTACATTTTGCGGACTACTGTCTATTTCAATACCTGTTAGATATTGTTGAGCAATTATAGAAATCGCTTTTTTTGTATCTGTTATATATTTCTGGAGAGACTGTCCGTATTTGTCGTTTGCCCTTTTTATAAATGCTGGAATAATCTTATTTAGCTCTGTATAGAGTTGGTCTGCTAGCAATTTTATTTCAGTTAGGTCTGATGCAAACATTGTTGATAGTAGATATTCAAATGCTCTACCATTTCCTGTAATGCCTAGGTTCGTAAGTGTAGAGGCAGGCAATATGGCACGAAGAACATCTAATGACTTGGCCCTGATAGTTGCCTCATATATGCGTCGGGCAGATTCAATATCTGTACTAGACTTCAGATTTCCATACGATACCTCTTGTTTTGATATAGAATCAAAAAAATGAAAATGTTCAATTGGTTTAAGTTCTTTAATGAATTTTTGCATTGGTTGGATATTTTTGCTATAAGTATCAAATGTGTAATCACATGTTTGAATATATTGATCAGCATATGGCGATGCCATGATCTTTTTTTCTCTATGATATTTGTATTGACCGTTAACTTTTCGATCAAATGCCACATAACGTGAAGACTTTTCAAGATATGATAATCCTATTCTATGGTCTTCAATCTTTTTGGCAGCAATATTTGAAATCCATTCTATCGCAATTTGTGCCTCTCCTAACTCAGCGACAGAATCATCTCCATACTCCAATAATATTTTTTGATAAAATTCTTCACCCCTCATTGGGTTATTAGCAAATTCATTGAGAAATATGCGTCTCATAGTCTTATCTGTCCTAGAGTATCTAGACATCAATGCTCCTCTATCGACTTGCCTGGGAGTAGTTATGGCAAAAACCGCTCTATCAGAATTAGAAAAATGTGATTTAAGGATGGATTTTTCTTCGTCAGTAAAATCATCATGAAAATTGTTGCTATTCATTGAAGCCATAATAAAGTAACCTTATAAATACTGATAAAACCTCTAACAAATAAGACCTATTTGCTGTTATCAGCATTTGTGTTATATATTTGTAGGTAAATATGCCCCCTTATGGCATGCATATCAAAATATATCAAAATAGACTAAATCGCAAAATTACCTCACTAAATAACATAATTATTTTGACAACCCTATCATTATATGAACATATTTAACGCTTTATATGAGCGAATTCAAGCTCGAATTTATCGGAAAGCAGGTCAAGGATTTGTACGGTACTCTAATAGGAAAAGTAATGGGCATGATAACAGACATCGACGGTTCAATTGAATCCATTAGTGTTGGTTGTGGTACTTCTGGCCTGAAACAATTAGCTTATGAACAACTCCTAGTTCAAGGAGACTACGTGATTTATATTCCCAAATGGAGACTGGACGCTCAGAAATTATTAAGACAAAAAAGTCTTACTCTACAAAGAATAAAAGCCCTACAAGATATTGCCACGGAGAACGATTCAATGAAGGATGATGTTGAACTAGTTTATGTGAAGTATGACAAAAGACTTCAGGACCTTGAAGAGAATGCAAACCATCTTAATGAGAATTTAGAGTCTAGGCTAAAGGAATTAGAGGAAGAAAGTCATAGTATTAAAACAATATTATTTGATGCTAAACTGCAGTTCAGGAGTAATGAGATGACAGAGGAAATATATCAACAAATTAATATTTATACAAGTGAATTATTGGAACACATTAATCTAGAAAAGGCTGAGATAAATAATGTGAAGACAAAGCTTTCACAACAGACGATAAACAACAATGTCTTAACTACAACAACACCTAACACTAAACTGACAGAAGATCAGCAAATTTCAGCTAATACTGCTAAGCCTACACAACAACATCAAGAAGAGGAATCTAACATAGAAAATGTAACAGTTTCACAGGTGATGACAACTGCTACTGCTGATGTAGATACTCCAGAGATTAAAGAAAAAAATACATCAGTCATTGAAGGAAAGATAGCCGAAGAGAAGGAAGGCAAGAATTCCGATGATGAAAGAGAGGAAAATTGGCTCAATCAAGTGATTCAATCAAGTGATTCATAATGAATGAATAAATGATAGTGATAGTGTTGCCGCATTTATCCATTTTATAGAATCATCTTACTAAAAAATGTGTCAATATATTAAAATAAACAAATCCAGAGTATTTTAGTCGTGAAATACAGAAGCAGAACAGAAATTGTAGCAATGATTTTAGAAGCAGCCAATGGAGGAGCCACAAAGACAAAAATCATGTACAAAGCTTTTCTTAGTTATGCACAATTGAGGGAATACCTTTCTGTTCTCATTGAGAACGCTCTATTGGAGTATTTAGAAGGCTCTCAAACATACAAGACCACAGAGAAGGGTTTAAACTTCCTGAAGATGCACAATGAAATAGACGAACTTCTACAAACCTCTTCAAAGCAGGGAAAGTAGTTCCTTTTCCTATATTTTTCTAGATGTTATAAGACAAGTAGATATTGTTGATTGCAATTATCCGGTTTAACTGTATATATTTATAGCTATTATAATAAAACGTCATCTAAATAATTGTCCGAAAAGCTGTCCCAATCCTTTAAATCATTCTAATTTAATGATAGTTCGTGTCAGAAAGTTCAGATTTTAGTGGTTTATCAAAGGTATATGAGGAAAGTGGAAAGGTTCGAATTTCCTTAGAAGGGAAAAAATTTAATAAAATAAGAAAATATGCAGAAGAGCATTTCGAACAATTTTGGGCAGAACAGGCAAAGAATCTGGTTTGGTTCAAAGAATGGGATAAGATACTTGATTGGAGAGATCCGCCATTTGCAAAGTGGTTTGTTGGAGGCAAGTTAAACGCCTGTGTCAATTGTCTGGATAGACATCTTACCCATGATAACAACAATATAAAAAATAAGGCTGCGATAATCTGGGAAGGCGAAAATGGTGAAAATAGAACATTTACCTATTATCAACTATATCGTTCTGTTAACATATTTGCCAATGCATTGAAAAATATTGGAGTTATGAAAGATGATCGTGTTACTATATATCTTCCTATGGTTCCAGAGCTTCCAATTGCTATGCTATCATGTGCAAGAATTGGTGCTATACATAATGTTGTTTTTTCTGGTTTTAGTTCCCAGGCTTTGGTCAATAGAATAAATGATTCAAAATCGAAGATTGTGATAACTGCTGATGGCAGTTATAGGAGAGGTAAACTCTTAGAATTAAAAAGAACAGTTGATGAAGCAATTGCTGATACGCCTTCCGTAGAACATGTTGTGGTTTTGAAGAGAGCATCCAATATTGTCAGAACAGGATCAAAGGATGTGTGGTGGCATGATATAATTGAGAACGCATCACAATACTGTGAGCCAGAAGTTGTAGATAGCAGCCATCCACTGTATATTCTATATACTTCTGGCACAACGGGTAAACCAAAAGGTGTAGTCCACGATACAGGTGGATATCTCTGCCACCTCAATGCAACAGCTAAATGGGTCTATAATTTTAGGAAAGATGACATCTACTTTTGTACTGCAGATATTGGTTGGGTAACAGGTCATAGCTATATCGTTTACGCTCCGCTCATGCATGGTGTTACTGAAATAATGTACGATGGGACCCCAGATTATCCAAAACCTGATAGGTACTGGAAGATAGTTGAAAAACATGGTGCTACAATTCTGCATACTACTCCTACGGCATTACGTATGTATATGAAGTTTGGAGATGCTATTCCTAACTCATTTGATCTGTCTTCATTGCGCTTGTTGGGAACAGTGGGTGAACCAATTAATCCAGATGTATGGCTATGGTATTTTAAAACAATAGGAAAGGAAAATTGTCCTGTTATTGATACTTGGTGGCAGACAGAAACAGGTGGAATTATGATAAGTGCCTGTACTGATATTGAGGAAAGTATTCCTATGAAACCTGGTTCTGCAACATTTCCGTTGCCTGGAATACATATGGATATTGTTGACGAAAAAGATGGAAGTTCAGTAGCTTCTAATAGAAAGGGATATTTAGTAATTAGAAAACCGTGGCCTGGAATGTTAACGACCCTGTGGCAAAATGATGAGAAGTATAAGGATACATATTGGAAAAAGTATGACAATATTTATTATACAGGTGACTATGCACTATCAGATTCCGATGGCTATATTTGGCTTCTAGGTAGAGCTGATGATGTACTCAAAATAGCCGGACATAGACTTGGTACAATGGAGCTGGAAAGTGCATTTGTATCACATAAATCTATTGCAGAAGCTGCAGTAACTAGTATGCCAGATGAGAAAAAAGGTGAGTCTATTATAGCGTTTGTAGTACTTCGAACTGGCTTTTCGAAATCGGATAATTTGCGCAAAGAACTTATTGATTATATTAGAAATGTTGTAGGACCAATTGCAACACCTAATGAAATCTATTTTGTTAATAAACTGCCAAAAACTAGAAGTGGAAAAATAATGAGAAGGTTGCTAAAATCGATTGCAAATGGAGCAACAGAAACTGGAGATGTGACTACGATAGAGGATGGGACGTCATTAGAAGAAGTAAGACAAGCTTATAATGAAATGCATAAAAACATTTAATCCTTAAAACCATACCCATTTCAAATAAGTATAGTTAGATAAGGGGCTAGGTTAGATGGATATGATGATCAACTTTGATCGCTCTGTAATTTCGTGCTCATCTGTAAATCCTGACGTCGCAGCGAGTATATATTTGGCAGGTTTTGTGTTCTTATATGTACAGTTGGCTGCATCTAAGGTATTTTTACAAGGAGAAGCACCTTTTACCATGTGTACTATATTGCCCTCTTCATCAAACCACATTAAATCAAGATCATATTCAATATTCAAGAGCCACGTGGAATACAAGTCCGGTTTTTCATAAACTAGAATCATTGCAGAATCTAAGGGTAACTTTTGTTCTCTGAACATCAACCACCTTTGTCTATCTGCATCAGATCCAGCAATTTCAACCTTAATCACATCTTGATCTACCCTAATTGTTCCCTCAGGAAAAGCTATATTCTTGTGTTTAATATCTGAAGGAACAAAAATTAAGCCGAGTACACCGATGACAACTGCTACAACAATTGCCGGTGTCAAGATGGCTAGTTTCTGAACCATATTGTATAATAATAAAAGTACAAGAATTAGTGAATTTGAACCTTCCTAGTAATATTATTAGGAACAACAACCAAAATGATCAAACAAGATTCGAACTAAGATCGTCAGTTTGTAAAAAAGAAAATAAAAAAATAATTCTATGTAGGCTGTTGCACATAAATAAAAAATTTAATAATTAACTCTAAATCCTTGAAACTCACCTACATAAGATTCATATTTTATTTGAACATCATCAACTTTTGCCTTGGGTGGACCAGCATAAAACCATTCAATTAGTTCGCTGACATCCATTTCATTTCCTTCTAAAACTGCTTCAACCCGTCCGTCTCTCAAGTTTCGTACCCAACCAGTTACTTTGTGTCTGTTGGCCACAACCCGAGTATTTTGTCTAAAGTAAACTCCTTGTACCTTACCAACTATAAATACATGTGCCCTAATTTTCTTGTTATTCTCTGATCCTTTTTTGATCGAAGTCGACGGAGGAGATGACACTATAGATCAATCAATGTTCCTAATAAAAATACATATAAATCCTATAACTAATGTCCTATTAACTAAGGGAAAAAGTTACTATATTAAAGTATACTGCCGCCTTCCTCTATGAATAGTTGTTCATATGATGTTCCTTTTCGAACCAATTTGAACTCTCCATCACTGGTCTTCATGACAATAGGTGGTTTCGTTTGACAATGAAAAGGCATATTGAACACAATGGAATAGGCCCCTACGTTATAAAAAGAAACATATCTTCCAATATCGGCCTCATCAAGTGTCGACACCCTAGATAATGGAAATACATCATATGTATCACATAGGCGACCAGCTAGATGTATATTCTTTGAAACCGCCTGTTTTATTGTCATATTTTCCCCATTTTTGAATATCGGAACGATTTCCTGTGGATATTCCTGTTTTAAAAGTGCTGCATCTAATAGTAAATGATAACCTGCATCTACTATGACTATTTTATGATCATTATATTCCTTTGTATTAACTATCTTAGAGATTAAGATTGATGATTCTGCCACAAGGAATCTTCCACTTTCGACCATTAATTCAAACTTACCATGTGTGTCAATTAAATGATTTAATCTATTTACATAATTTTCTGCCATTTGTATTGGAGATGGTACCGGATTATTATAGAATACTGGAGTTCCACCTCCTATATCTAATGTATTAATCATAAAATTTGGATACTCTTTTTTCATCTTTGTGATAAATGCATCTACTTTGTCAAGTGCGTGAGTATAGCATGAGAAATCAGTAATCTGCGATCCTAAATGAAAATGAAAACCCTCAAACCTGAGTAAATTATTTCCAATTAGGTGTTTAACCATTTTTGTTGCACTATCAATTGTTATACCATTAAATGGTACCCCAAATTTTCCATTTTTATAAGATGCACGAACCTCTGCTTTTACTCCTACCTCTGGATTGATTCGAATTAAAGTAAGTGGTTTGATATTTACTTTGTTAGCAGCTCGAGCCAAATTTGTCATTCCGTTGAATGAACTGACAACAACTCGTTTTACACCAGTTTGTAAAACCTCTAAATATTCTTCATATTCCTCTGTAACACTAGTATAAATAATGTTGGCAGGCTCTACATTACAGTATTTTGCAAAACGGAGTTCACCAATTGAGGTCAAGTCAAACGTAATACCATCTTTTATGAATGTACGTAAAATAGCTGGAGTAAAGTTTGCTTTGATAGAATACGCAATTTTCAATGGTCCATTAAACTTTGCATATGCATTATAGAGCTCTTTGACTTTTGAGTGCAATGTATCTTCATCAATTAGATAAAGCGGTGTTCCGTATTGGGATACCATTTTGCTTATGTGATTTGGTTTTACAAATCGATTGAAAGTTAATGTGTCTAGATTTAGATTTTCTGTTAGCTGGATCTGAGAGTTTTCCACCAATTTCTTTTTGTTGCCTTAACTTCTAAAGGGAATAACTTAAAAACATTGCCCCAAGAAACTATTTTCTAAACTAATCAAAAAATAAAAAAGAAATTGTTTATCCCTATTTGGTCTTCCTTATCTATAATAGGGAACTGTAACTTTCTCTCCAGGCTTACCTTCTCTTTGAGTCTTAATTTTCTTTACAGCTTCCTCAAAATGCCTCATCATCACATGAGCTTCAGAAGCATGTTTTGCTGCTTCTTCTGGTGTAGGATATTTTGCTAAGTACTCGTGTAAAACAAGCGAGACTGCAGTATTTGCTACTGAACTAGTATCAGCACCACTAAATCCTTCAGTAAGTTCAGCGACTTTTACAAAGTCTACATCGGGACCAATTGGTTTGTCTTTAGAATGAATTTCTAGGATTTTCTGTCTTGCAGCCTTATCTGGCATAGGAACAAATACAATCTTATCAAATCGTCCTGGTCTCAATAATGCTGGATCAATCATGTCTGCTCGATTTGTGGCTGCAATAACTACTACTCCAGACAATGCTTGAATCCCATCTAATTCCGTAAGCAATTGTGAGACAACACGCTCTGTAACCATACTATCGCCTCCCATACCTCTAGTTGGAGCAATCGAATCAACTTCATCAAAAAACACTACACATGGTGCTGCTTGTCTTGCCCTTCTGAATATCTCTCTAATGCCGCGTTCAGATTCTCCGACCCATTTGGATAATAATTCCGGTCCTCTTACACTAATGAAGTTAGCTTCAGATTCTGTAGCTACAGCTTTTGCCAACAATGTTTTGCCGGTGCCTGATGGGCCATGCATAAGCAGACCTTTCGGCATCGAATGTCCCAATTTTGTATATAAATCTGGATACCTTAAAGGCCATTCCACTGCCTCTTGCAGTTCACGCTTGACTTCCTCTAATCCGCCTATCGCTATCCAGGGAATATCAGGAGATTCCAGATATACCTCTCTCATAGCAGATGGCATTACTTCTTTTACAGCATTCTCAAAATCGTTCATTGTTACCACAAGCTTGTTCAATACTTCTGGAGCCAATTTCTCGTCTTCCAAGTTAAGCTCAGGGAGCAATCTTCTCAGGCATTTCATCGCAGCCTCTTTACACAAATATTCAAGATCAGCACCTACAAACCCGTGAGTTACTGCAGCAACCTTGTCCTGATCTACATCAGGCTCCAAAGGCATATTACGGGTATGTATTTGCAGTATCTCTAATCTTCCTCGTTTATCAGGGACTTTAATCTCTATTTCTCTGTCAAATCTACCAGGACGTCTTAATGCTGGATCAATTGCATTTGGTCTATTAGTTGCAGCAATTACAATGACTTTACCTCTCGCTTCTAGACCATCCATTAGTGACAACAATTGTGAAACTACTCTTCTTTCCACTTCACCTGTTACTTCTTCTCGCTTTGGAGCAATTGAATCAATTTCATCAATAAATATTATAGATGGTGCCTTTTCCTTTGCTTCCTTAAAGATTTCTCTTAATCTTGCTTCTGATTCACCGTAGAACTTGCTCATTATTTCCGGGCCAGAGATACTGATAAAGTGGGCATTACTTTCATTGGCTACTGCTTTTGCCAACAATGTCTTTCCTGTTCCCGGAGGACCATAAAGTAATACCCCTTTTGGTGCTTCTATGCCTAATTTTTCAAATATTTCTGGATGTCTTAATGGAAGTTCAATCATTTCACGGACTTTTTGGATTTCATCCTTCAATCCCCCAATGTCCTCATATGTGACTTGTGGAACTCCTCTTAGTGTTTCACCTTTCTCTGCGATATGGAATATTGTTTTTTGTGTTACTAATACTGCATCGGCAACCGGAGTTACACCAATTACTTGGAATGTAAGCCTACCACCAAAGTATGGAACCATCACATTGTCTCCCTTAATAAGGGGTACACTTTCAAGGGCATCAGCAAGGTATCGTTCATCAATAGGAGGTATTGCTTCTAAAGGAGCAACTATAACCTTTTCAGCAGGAACAGCTTTTATTTTCCTTACCACAACAGTATCTCCTATAGCGACACCCGTAT